>Ga0315910_10000131_pt1 | contig 94063 bp, 71 predicted proteins | sample EdamamesoilMG_FD_204470 | JGI IMG/M metagenome (GOLD analysis project Ga0315910, IMG submission 204470) | Garden soil microbial communities collected in Santa Monica, California, United States - Edamame soil | ecosystem: Environmental > Terrestrial > Soil > Garden | place: USA: California...
ACGGCTTCGCGTCGGCGAAGACGCCGCGCCTCGACGCGCTGGCCGCCGAAGGGACCACCTTCGACCACGCCTTCACCGCGATCCCGTCGACCTTCCCCAGCCACGCGACGCTGATGACCGGCAAGCTCCCGCAGAGCCACGGCGTCCACGACAACGCCGTCTACCTCCTCGGCGCCGAGCAGACGACCCTCGCCGAGCTGCTGCAAGCGCGCGGCTACGCGACCGGCGCCTTCGTCTCCGCCTTCGTGCTCGACTCGCAGTTCGGCCTCGACCAGGGCTTCGCCGCCTACGACGACGCGGTCGACCAGCCGCTGATGGCGTTCGACGTGAAGAAGCTGCCGAAGGAGCTGCCCGAGGACCGCAAGAAGTGGGAGGCGACGATCGCGACCGCCTACCAGCGCCGCGGCGACGCGACGACGCGCCTCGCGCTCGAATGGCTCGGCGGGCTCGGCGCGCAGCCCTTCTTCCTGTGGGTCCACTACTTCGACGCGCACCAGCCCTACCAGCCGCCGCCGCCGTTCGACCGCGCGTTCGACGGCGACTACCGCGGCCCGATGGACGGCGACCAGCGCAAGTTCTGGCAGCTGCTGCGCAAGAAGCAGCTCGGCCCGCGCGACAAGCCGCACATGGAGGCGCTCTACCACGCCGAGCTCGCGTGGCAGGACGACTGCCTCGGCAAGCTGCTCGACGGCGTGAAGCAGGTGGGGCGGTGGGACGAGACGCTCGTCGTCGTCGTCGCCGACCACGGCGAGGGGCTCGGCGAGCACACGCAGCTCTTCGAGCACAACAGCGAGCTCTACGACGAGGCGGTGCGCGTGCCGCTGATCGTGCGGCGTCCCGACGCCTCCGCGCGCGGCGAGCGGCCGGCCGCGCTGGTGCGCACCGCCGACGTCGCGCCGACGATCCTCGACTGGCTCGCGCTGCCGCCCGAGCCGGCGATGCAGGGGCGCTCGCTGCTGCCCTTCACCGCCGCCGATCCGGCGACGCGCGCCGGCGCGGAAGGGGTCGAGCAGGTGCTGCTCGAGGCGCTGCGCGAGCGGCAGATCAACCCGGTCGAGCGGTCGCTGGTCGCGCTGCGCAGCGACCGCTTCAAGGCGATCGTCTCGCTCGGGCGCGACGGCGAGGCGGTGAAGGTCGAGCTCTACGACCTCGTCGCCGACCCGCAGGAGAAGCGCGACCTCGCGCCGTCGCAGCCCGAGCTCGCCGCGAAGTGGCGCGCCGAGGCGCTGCGCCAGCTGCGCGAGCTGCCGCTGCCCGCGCAGGACCACCCGCGCGAGCTCGGCGAGCTCGACAACGCCGCCCTGCGCGCGCTCGGCTACGCGGGCGAGTGACGGAGCCGCGGCCCGCCCCGGTGGCGGCGGCCGGCGACGAGTTCTACTGTCCGCCCTCCGTCGTCGCCGGCACGGGAGTCCGGTCCTGCAACCCCGGGCCGGCGGCGTGCCTCACGGCGCGGTCGACGGACCGCTCGCGCGGACGGACGGGAACGACTCAGGAACCAGGAGCTGCATCGCCCATGGCTCGACTCGCACATCCGACCTCGATCGCGCTGCGCGCCGCGCTGCTCCTCGCTTCGGCTTCGGCCACGGCGGTCGCGCAAGGCGACACCGGCTTCCTGCGCGGGCGCGGGAAGACCGACATCTCGTTCGGGTACGCGGCGGAGAGCTCCGACGACTTCTTCGTCGGCACCGACAAGACGTCGAGCACGGCGATCGGCAAGGTGACGCACGAGTCGTTCAACCTCTGGGCGGCGCACGGCCTCACCAACGAGCTCGACCTCTTCGTCGCCGCGTCGTGGGTCGACGCCGAGAACGACGGCACCGCGAAGTTCCACGACGAGACGCAGCTGCAGGACGCGATCGGCGGCGCGAAGTGGCGGCTCGGCGGCCCGAACCGCTTCGGCCCCGGCAACGTCTCCTTCCTCGTCGCGCCCTCGATCAAGGTCCCGATGAGCCACTACGAGGCGAAGCTGCCGACCGCGATCGGCGACGGCCAGATCGACTATCGCGCGCGCGCGATCGGCCACTACCGCTTCGACTGCGGCATCTGGGCGTCGGTCGAGAGCGGCTTCGACTACCGCTCCGAAGGGCCCGACAACGAGATCCCGCTGAACGTGACGGTCGGCTTCCCGATCACCCGCTTCGTCACGGTGAGCCCCTTCTGGAGCACGGTCTGGAGCGGCGGCACCGCCGACATCGGGCAGACCGACCTGCCGAACGTCGAGGAGGAGTACCAGCGCGCGGGCGTCACGATCTACGCCCACCTCGACCAGCACTTCGGCATCACCGCCGGCTTCAAGACGACGCTCGACGGGAAGAACACCGGCGACCTCGACGGCTACTGGGTCGGCCTCGTCTGGTCGTTCTGACCGGATCGATCGGGACGATCGCCTCCGGCGGCTCCGCGCTCAGCCGCCGTCGCCCGGCGGCGGCGCGCTCTTCTTCTTCGCCGCGTCGTCGCGCAGGCGCGCCGCGATCTCGCGCAGCTTGACGCTGCCGGGCGCGAGCTCGGCCGCGGCCAGCGCGTGCGCGGCCGCCTGGTCGAGCGCGCCCTGCTGCTCGCAGACCAGCGCGAGCTGCAGGCGGAAGATCGGGTTGCTCGGGGCGATGGCGACGGCCGTGTCGAGGTGGCCACGCGCCGGCTCGAGGTCGCCCAGCCACTGCTCGATCGCGGCGAGCTCGAAGTGGTACTGCGCGTTGCGCGGGTTGGCGGCGATGGCATTGCGCAGGTGGTCGCGTGCCGCCTCGCGTTCGGCGCGCGACGGCGTGCCCGTGCGCATCGCCTCCTGCAGGATGCGCCGTCCCGCTTCGGCCTCCGCCTCGCCGGCCGATCGCGCCGCGTCGGTCACGGCGGCACCGGAGAGGTAGGGGTTGATGAAGCGATTCATGACGCCGGCGTTGAAGTCGCCGACCTCGTCGATCAGCGGGCTGAGGATCTCGGAGCCGCGCGACAGGAGGCCGACCAGGGTCTTCGCCTTCTCGCTCTTGTCCGACGGGCCGAAGAGCGCGACGAAGTCGCGGGCGAAGCTCGACTCGCGCGGCGCGTCGGCGGGCGCGGGCGCCGTCGCATCGGGCGCCGGCTTCGCCGTCGCTGCGGCCTTGTCCGCCTCCTCCTTCGCCCTCGCCGCGTCGTCGAGGATCTTCCGCACGCCGCTCTCGACCTGCGCCGCCTTCGTGTCGCGCTGGTCGATCGCGAGGGCGGCGCGCGCGTCGTCGAGCGCGAAGTCGAGGTAGTTCTCGAAGTTGCCCGACAAACCGTAGAGCTCGAGGTAGAGCTCGCCGCGCAAGGTGAACGCGCGCGGCAGCCAGCGGCGCCTCAGCAGCGGCGGGCTCGCCGGCTGCGCGGCCAGCGGCTGCAGCAGCTGGATCGCGCGCGTGGCGTTGGTCAGCGTCTGCTGGAGGAGCTCGCCGCGCTGGCTCGCGCGATTCGGATCGCGCGCGAGGTTGAGGCGGAAACGGGCGAACTCGAGCTGCGTCTCCCAGTCGTCGTTGCCGACCGTCTCGGCGCGGAAGAGATCCTCGAAGGCGTCGCTGCGGTCGATCGCGGCCCTGGAACGCCAGCGGATGAACCCGCGATAGAAGATCGCGAGCGCCTCGTCGGGCTTCCGCTCCAGCACCGCCGCGAGGTCGTCGAGGGCGGCGGCGTAGAGCTGGTCGATCGAGGCGAACTGCCGCGTCGGCAAGGGGAGCGTGCCGGCGCCCTGCTCGGCGCTCAGCTTCTCCCAGTCCTGGCCGAGGTTGCACCAGGCGCGCGCGCGGCCGAGCCGGGCCGCGGCGTCGCCCGACCGCTCGCGCAGCGCCTCCTCGAACTTCTCGCTGGCGCCGAGGAAGCGCTCCTCGGCGAAGTCGGCGCCCGCCATCTCCATCGCGGCGACGTAGGCGCGGCTGTGCTGCTGGTCGCGCGCCCGCTTCATCGTCCAGGTCATCGCGAGCGAGACCACGACCACCGCCGCCGCGAGGCCGACGATCGTCTTGTGCTTGCGCAGCCGCCGCGCGGCGCGCGCGACGATCGTGGTGCGGCGCGCCATGATCGGCTCGCCCTCGAGGAAGCGCTCGAGGTCCTGCGCCAGCTCGAGCGCCGAGGCGTAGCGGCGCTTCGGCTCCTTCTCGAGCGCCTTGAGGATCACGACCTCGAGGTCGGCGTGGAGGTCGGGCCGGAAGGCGCGCGGGTTGCGCGGCTCGACCTCGAGGATCGCCTGGAGGATCTCCTGCGTCGACTCGCCGGGGAACGGCGGCGCGCCGACGACCATCTCGTAGAGCGTCGCGCCGAGCGACCAGATGTCGGTGCGCCGGTCGATCTCGCCCTTGCGCGCGCGGATCTGCTCCGGGCTCATGTAGAGCGGCGTGCCGACCATCGCGCCCGAGTCGGTGATGCCGCCGCCCGCCTCGGGCCGCGCGAGGCCGAAGTCGGTGATGACCAGGCGGCCGTCGCCGTCGAGGATCATGTTCGCCGGCTTGATGTCGCGGTGGATGATCCCGCGCTGGTGGGCGAAGTGGATCGCGCGCGCCGCCGTCTGGATCAGCTGCGCGGCGTGGCGCGGGTCGAGCGGGCCGCGCTTCACGACGCGGTCGAGCGGGTCGCCCTCGAGGAAGCGCATCGCGTACCAGTGGATCGCGCCGGTCTGGTTGATCTCGTAGATCGGGACGATCGCCTCGTGCGACAGTTGCGCGACGGCCTGCGCCTCGCGCAGGAAGCGCTGGATCGCCTTCTCGGTGGCGCCGAGCCCGGGCGGCAGCGCCTTGAGCGCCACCTTGCGGCCGAGCTTCTCGTGGTGCGCCTCGAAGACGACGCCCATCGAGCCGTGGCCGAGGATGCGACGGATCCGGTACTCGCCGAGCGTCGTCCCGACCAGCTCCTGGAGCGGGAGCCGTTCGTCGGCGTCGGCGCGCTCGCTCATCCGTCGAACTCGCTGCCCGGCGGATCGGCCAGCGCCTGGTCGCGCAGCGCGCGCAGCGTCTGGAACAGGCGCGGCAGGATCCCGAGCGGCAGCGAGTTCGGCCCGTCCGAGAGCGCGGCGTCGGGGTTCTCGTGCACCTCCATGAAGACGAGGTCGGCGCCGGCCGCGACGGCTGCGCGCGCCAGCGTCGGCGCGAGGCGGCGGTTGCCGCCGCTCTTGTCGCCCGCGCCGCCCGGCTGCTGCACCGAGTGGGTCGCGTCGAAGCAGACCGGCACGCCGTGCGCCTGCATCAGCGGGATCGCGGCGAGGTCGTTCACGAGGCGGTGGTAGCCGAAGAAGGTGCCGCGGTCGGTGGCGATCACGTCCTTCGCGCCGCTGTCGCGCAGCTTCGCGACGACGTGCTTCATCTCCTCGGGCGAGAGCCACTGCCCCTTCTTCACGTTGATGGCGCGGCCGGTGGCGGCGGCGGCGACCAGCAGGTCGGTCTGGCGGCAGAGGAAGGCGGGGATCTGCAGCAGGTCGACCACCTCGGCCGCGACCTCGGCCTGCTCCGGCAGGTGGATGTCGGTCACGAGCGGCACGTCGAACGTCTTCGCGACCTTCGCCAGGATCCGCAGCGCCTCGTCGGCGCCGAGCCCGCGGAACGACTTGCCCGAGGTGCGGTTCGCCTTGTCGAACGACGCCTTGAAGACGATCGGCAGGCCGGCGGCGCGCGCGGCGGCGATGGTCTTCTCCGCGATCCGCAGCGTGATCGCCTCGCCCTCGACCACGCACGGCCCCGCGAGGAGCGCGAGCGGGCGGCCGGCGCCGACGACGACGTCGCGGATCCTGGCGATGCGGGCGGCGGGCGCAGTCATGGCGCGGGATTGTATCTTCGCGCGCTCGCGCGACCGGACGCCGCCGCGCGCGCGCGTTCCCGAGAAGGGATCGAGCCGATGGGAAGCCATCCGACGCTGCTGTTGACGGGCGCGACGGGCCTCGTCGGCGCGCCGCTCTATCGCGCCGCGCTCGCCGGCTGGCGCGTCGTCGTCGTCACGCACGAGCGGAGCGCGCCGGGCCCGCTGCGCCGCGGCGATCGCGCGGTCGAGTGCGACCTGCTCGCCGCCGGCGCGATCGAGGCGCTGATCCACGCGGTCGCGCCGCAGTCGATCGTCCATCTCGCGGCGCTGGCGTCGCTGGCGGAGTGCGAGGCCGATCCGGCGCGCGCGCGGCGGCTGAACGTCGACGTGACGACGCGGCTCGCGCAGGCGGCGGCGCGCGAAGGGGCGCACTTCGTCCACCTCTCGACCGACCAGCTCTTCGCCGGCGACCGGAGCTGGCCCGAGGGGCTCGCGCCGGGCTATCGCGAAGGCGACGCCGTCTCGCCGGTGCACGTCTACGGGAAGTCGAAGGCGGCGGCGGAGCTGGCGGTGGAGGCGAGCGGCGCCGAGGCGCTTCGGATCCGCAGCGCGCTGGTGCTGGCGCCGTCGGCGGACGGACGGCGCGGCGCGCTCGACCACGTGCGCGGCGCGGCGGCCGGCGCGAAGGTCCCCCTCTTCGCCGACGAGTGGCGCACGCCGATCAGCGTGCTCGACCTCGCGCGCCTCGTCGACGTCGCGCTGGCGCGGCGGCTGACCGGCGTGCTCCACGCGGCGGGGGCGGAGCGGCTCGACCGGCTCGCGCTCGGCCGCGCGATCGACGCGGCGTGGCCGGTCGAGGGCGGCGCGGCGCGGTCGCTCGTCGCGGCGAACCAGGCCGACGCCGGCTTCGCCCGCCCGCGCGACGTCTCGCTGGCGAGCGTCCGCGTCGAGGCGGAGGAGCTGCCGGCGGCGCGGCCGCTGGCCGAAGCGCTCGGCGAACTGCGGGAGTGGACGGCGCGTTGACCGGCGCCGCGGCCCCGGCTCTCATCCGCGCGGTCGCTGCGGTCTCGACGGGAGGGATGCCGTGCGCGCAGTCATGGTCGTCGTGCCGGGGCTGGCCGAACGGCCGCTCGCCGCGCTGGACGGGAAGACGCCGCTCGACGTGGCCGACCATCCGGCGCTCGACGCGCTGGCGACGCGCGGCCGGCTGGGCTCGGTCGACCTGACGGCGCACGGCGCGTCGCCGGCGGCGGTGACGGGACTGCCGGCGTTGCTGGGCTGGGACGCGGCGGAGCTCGACCTGCGGCGCGGGCCGCTCGAGGCGGCGGGTCTCGGCGTGAAGCTCGAGCCCGACGACCTCGCGCTGCGGCTCAACTTCGTGACGACGTTCGAAGGGACGATGGCCGACACGCGCGCCGGCCACGTCTCGGCGCGCGAGGCGGAGCTGCTGCTGGCGGCGTTGCGCGCGCCCGACCTGCTGCCGTCGGGCTGGCGGCTGATCGCCGGCGCGGGCTACCGCCATCTGCTGGTGATCCCGCGCGGCAGCGCGCTCCAGATCGAGACGGTGCCGCCGCACGTCGTGCTGGGCCAGCCGCTCGCCGCCCATCTGCCGCACGGGCGCGACGCGATGGCGCTGCGCAACTTCATCGAGGGCGCGTTCGCGCGTCTCTGCGCGCACGAGGTGAATCGCGTGCGGCTCGACCTCGGCGAGAACCCGGCCGACGCGGTCTGGCCGTGGGGCGAGGGGACGGAGCAGGCGTTGCCGCCGATGAGCGAGCGGTGGGCGGGCGGGCTCGCGATCGTCGCGGCGGCGCCGCTGGTGCGCGGGCTCGCGGCGCGGATGGGCGTCGTGGCGCCCGTCGTCGCGGGCGCGACCGCCGACGAGCGTTCCGACCTCGCGGCGAAGGCGCTCGCGACGATCGAGCAGGCCGACGCGCGCGCGTGGACGATCGTCCACGTCTCCGCGGTGAACGAGGCGTCGCGCTCGGGCGACGCGAAGCGCAAGGTCGCCCAGATCGAGCGGGTCGATCGCGAGCTGGTGGCGCCGCTGCTCCGCTGGCTCGACGAAGCGCCGGAGTCGCGGCGCCTGCTCGTCACGTCCGACCACGCCACGTCGGTCGAGACGCGCGAGCGGGGCGACGGCACGACGCCGTTCGTGCTCCACGGCGCCGGCCTCGACGGCGTCCGCGCGCGCCGCTTCACCGAGGAGGCCGCCCGCGCCGCCGACCTCGCGCTCCCCGACGCTCCGTCGCTCCTCGACTGGTTCACCCGCCCAGCCACCCGCGCCGCCCGCGCCTGACCGCCCCGATTCGCCGGCGTACCGATGCGGGAAAGAACCGCCGGCAATTCCGGCACAGCGGCATGAACGCCGGCGGATCGTTCCCCCATCGGTACGCCGGGCGTTAGGCTGCCGCGCTTTTCGCGGCGAGGTCGGCTGATGGCTTTCGAGATTCCCAATCGCTTCACGCCCGAGGAGGCGGAGAAGCTGCTGTTCTCGAAGTGGGAGAGCGCCGGCGCGTTCCGGCCCGACCCGAAGGCGGGCGGCGCGCCGTTCGTCGTGATGATCCCGCCGCCGAACGTGACCGGCAGCCTGCACATGGGCCACGCGCTCAACAACAGCGTGCAGGACGCGATGGTCCGCTTCCATCGCAAGACGGGCCGCGAGACGCTCTGGGTGCCGGGCACCGACCACGCCGGCATCGCGACGCAGGCGGTCGTCGAGAAGAAGCTCTTCAAGGAGAAGGGCGTCACGCGCGAGCAGCTCGGCCGCGACAAGTTCCTGGCCGAGGTCTGGGCGTGGAAGGAGCAGTACGGCAACCGGATCGTCGAGCAGCTGCGCCGCATGGGCTGCAGCGCCGACTACTCGCGCCTCAAGTTCACGATGGACGAGGAGCTCTCGGCCGCCGTGCGCGAGGCGTTCGTGCGGCTGTGGGAGCAGGGGCTGATCTACCGCGGCCCGCGCCTCGTCAACTGGGACTGCGTGCTGCAGACCGCCGTCGGCGACGACGAGATCAACCACGAGACGCGCAAGGGCAAGCTCTGGCACCTCAAGTACCCCGTCGAGGGGCGCGCGGGCGAGTTCATCGTGGTCGCGACGACGCGGCCCGAGACGATGCTGGGCGACACCGCGGTCGTGGTCCATCCCGACGAGCCGCGCTGGAAGGCGCTGATCGGCAAGCGCGTGGTGCTGCCGCTGCTGGAGCGCGCGATCCCGGTGCTGGCCGACGACACGGTCGAGCTCGGCTTCGGGACCGGCGCGGTCAAGGTGACGCCGGGTCACGACCCGAACGACTACGAGCGCGGCAAGCGGTTCAAGCTGCCGATCGTCTCGGTGCTGACGAACGCGGGGCGCATCAACGAGAACGGCGGCCGCTACGAGGGGCTGTCGCGCGAGGAGGCGCGCAAGCGGATCCTCGCCGACCTCGAGGCGGCGGGGCTGATCGAGAAGGTGCAGGACCACGAGCTGTCGGTCGCGCTGTCGGACCGCTCCGGCTCCGTGATCGAGCCGCGCATCAGCGAGCAGTGGTTCGTCAGCATGGAGCCGCTGGCGAAGCCGGCCATCGCCGCGGTGAAGACGGGGAAGCTCCGCCTCGTGCCCGAGCGCTGGACGAAGGTCTACCTCGACTGGCTCGAGAACGTCCGCGACTGGTGCATCAGCCGCCAGCTCTGGTGGGGCCACCGCATTCCGGTCTGGTACGACGCCGACGGGACGGCCGTGGCGTCGCGCACCGAGCTGAAGCCCGGCGACAAGCACCCGAAGACGGGCAAGCCGATCGTGCGGCAGGACGACGACGTGCTGGACACGTGGGCGTCGTCGTGGCTCTGGCCGCTGGCCACGCTGGGCTGGCCGAAGAAGACGGAGGACCTGCGCCGCTACTACCCGACGCAGTTCCTCTCGACCGCGCGCGAGATCATCTACCTCTGGGTCGCGCGCATGGTGATGGCGGGCTACGCCTTCGCCGACGACGTCGCCTTCGACGAGCGCTGCCCCTTCGCGACCTGCTACATCAACGCGACCGTGCTGGACGGGCAGGGCCGCCGCATGAGCAAGTCGCTCGGCAACGGCATCGACCCGATCGACATGATCGACAAGTACGGCGCCGACGCGATGCGCGTGTCGCTGATGCTGCTGACCGTGGAAGGACAGGACATCCGCTTCAGCGAGCCGCGCGTCGAGGAGGCGCGCAACTTCGTCAACAAGTTCTGGAACGCGACGCGCTTCGTGCTGCAGAAGATCGCGCGCGAGGACGTGGCCGGCGTCGACCTGTCGAAGGCGACGCGCCTCGAGGATCGCTGGCTGCTGGCGCGGCTGCGCGAGACGGCCGAGACCGTGACCGCGGCGATCCCCGCGTGCCGCTTCCACGAGGCGAGCCACGCGCTGCGCCGCTTCACCTGGAACGACTTCTGCGACTGGTACGTCGAGATCGCGAAGGTGCGCCTCGACCCGGCCGAGGAGGCGGGCTCGCGCCGCATGGCGAGCGCGATCGCCGTGAAGACGATCGAGACGCTCTGCCACCTGCTCCACCCGATGGCGCCCTTCGTGACCGAGGCGCTCTGGAGCCACCTGAAGAGCGCCGGCTTCGTGGCGAGCGGCGCGCCCGACCTCATCGTCGCGCGCTGGCCCGACGCGGCCGCGCTGCCGGCGCGGACGGCGGCCAACGACGAGGCGGCCGCGGCGATGGCCGGCCTGCAGGAGATCACCTCCGCGCTGCGGAAGCTGCGCGCCGAGAACTAGGTGGCCGAGCACGCGGTCGTCGCGGCGCACGTGAAGCTGCCCGACGCGCGGCTGGTCTCGGTGCTGAAGGAGGCGCAGCCGTGGTTCGAGCGGCTCGCCCGCTGCACGCTCGCCGGCTTCGCGACGAGCGTCGCGCGGCCGCCCGACTCCGACGCGGCCGTCGTGCCGGTGGCGCCGTTCGGCGCGGCCGAGCTCTACCTGCCGCTGGCCGGGCTGGTCGACAAGGCGGCGCGCGCGAAGGAGCTGGCGAAGCGCGGCGAGGAGCTGGCGAAGCAGATCGCGCAGATCGAGGCGAAGCTCGGCAACGAGGGGTTCACCGCGCGAGCGCCGGCGGACGTCGTCGCGGGCGAGCGCGAACGGGTGGCGCGGCTGCGCGACGAGCGCGAGAAGGTGGCGCGGCAGCAGGCCGAGCTGGCGGGCTGAGCCGCCAGTCCGCGCTGCCGTCGACCGCGATCACTCCGTCGGCGCGTACGCGTCCGGGTCGAATCGCAGCTCGAAGCCGAGGCGCAGCGCGCTCATGCGGTTGCCGGTGGGGAGGCTGGCCGCGAAGGTGGCGAGTTGACCGTCGGCCGTCGCCTTCACGTCGAGACGGGAAGGGAGCGCGGGCGAGTCGCTGCTCGTGACGGGCAGCCACGCGGCGGTGCGGCCCTGCGCGTCGACGAGGAGGAGCACGTCGCGGTCGTTCGGAGGCGGCGGCGGCGCGAGGTCGGCGGCGCTGCCGCGCTTCGGCGGTTCGCGGCGGTCGCGCGCGCCGACGTGCGGCTCGGTCGGCTGGCCGCGCGCCTTGAAGCGGACGGCGTAGTCGCCGGCCGCCAGCGCGGGCGCGCGGGCCGGTTCGCTGAGCGTCAGGAGTCCGACGAGGCGCGGCGCGTCGATCGAGTCGCGGCGCATCTTCAGCGTGCCGGCCTTGCCCGCCGCGACGACGCGCGCGAAGGCGAGGTGGCGTGCGCGGGCGCCCGGCAGCGCCGGGTCGGCGGGATGGAGCGTCTCGGCGGCGATCGACGCCTCGGCGAGGTCGAGCGCGTCGCCTTGCGCCGAGAACGCCTTGCCGAGGCTCGCGCGCGCGGCGGCGAGCGCGTCGCGGCCCGCGACGGCCGACATCGCGCAGCGGAAGCCGACGGCCTCGAAGCGGGCGGTGCGCTCGGCGCCGAACCGGAAGAGGAGCGAGTTCGTGCCGCGATTGCCCCAGGCGCTGCCGCCGCGGATCGTGCGCGCGATGTCGTCGAAGCGGGGCTCGAGGCGCCGCTTCTCGCCGAGCGCCTTCGCGGCGACCTCGGCGTCGTACCCCTCGTACGCGGCGAAGGGCGAGCTCGTCCACTCGGCGACGTTGCCGCAGAGGTCGAGCAGTTCGTCGAAGGAGCGGTCGGACGGGAAGGAGCCGCCGGGACGCGCCGACGGCGACGAGCGGCCGACCATCGTGCTCTGCGCGTTGGCGCAGCGGTCGCTCGCCCACGCCGACCAGCCGGTGCCCCACGGATAGAAGCCGTCGGCGGGGCGGCCGCGGCGAGCGGCGTACTCCCACTCCTCCTCGGTCGGGAGCCGCTTGCCGAGCCAGCGCGCGCAGTCGGCCGCCTCGTCGCCGCTGACGCCGCGCAACGGCAGTCGCTCGGCCGCGGCGTCGAGGCCGTCGATCTTGCGGCCGCCTCGCTCGCGCCGGAACCAGGCGAGGTCGAGGAGCTCGCGCGACGGAGCGAGCGCGCGCGCCTCGAGGTAGCGGCGGAAGTGGACGTTCTGCACCTCTTCGCGATCGATCAGCAGCGTGGCGAGCGCGACCTCGTGGTCGGGGGCCATCGCGACGAGACGATCGACGCTCACGCCGGGATCGTTCGCGGCGAGCTCGGCGACGCTCTTCCACGTCGTCCCCATCCGGAACTTGCCTTCGGGCACGACGACCATGCCCGCCGGGATCGCGCCGCGCGTGACGCCGTCGCGATGGACGCGGACGGTGGGGGGCTGCTCCTGTCGCGTGCCGGAACCGCTCGGGAACGCGAGCAGGGCGACGATCCAGGGTGCGCAGGTCGCGGCGAACGGCGCCATCGCGAGCTCCCCAAGACGCGGGCTCCGACCCGTGGCGGACCACTTCGCTAGGAAGTCCCACGGCGTCGAGTAACCGAGCACGTCCACCCCTTCATCGGCCGGAGGGCCGCGCCTCGGTTACTCCGCGGGCGGCCGCGCCCTACTCGACCCGAGGTCGAGAGGGGCGACGCTTCCACGAAACGGCCTTCCACGAAAGAGGTGCGGTGAAGAAGAAGGGCACGGAGATGCGGTGCCGTGCAGGTGCGGCCCTTGCCGACCTCCCGGAGCCTCGTTGTAATGCCCGGGCTTTTTCCCGGCCGTCGCGGGCAGCGACGTCCTCAGGTCCCGCCCTCGATTCCGCTACGACGGACGGAGCGACCGCATGGCTTTGACCGCTGAAGAGCAACCGTCGGACGGTCACGCGGGCAAGCCCGTCGGGGGCCGGCGCAGCACCGGGTTCAGCCTGAAGCGGTTCCTGCGCCACTCGATCCAGAACTCGCCGGGCTACGTGATCGCGATCGCGATCCACGCCGTCATCGGCGCGGTCTTCCTGGTCTGGAAGATGGGCCACGGCGGCAAGGAGGTCGAGGACACCTCGATCATCCCGACGAACATCGCCAAGAGCTCGATCACGGAGGAGCTGCCGCCGGAACCGGAGCTCCCCGACGAGCCGATCGAGCGCACCGCGATCCCCGACAACGTCGAGGCGGAGCTGGTCGCCAACGAGGTGGCCGAGCTGCTCCCGACCGAGTCGCCGGTCGACCCGAACCGCGACCTCACGCAGGAGATCGGCGACCCGAACTCGGTCTCCGACATGCCCGACAGCGACCCGACCGGCGGCACGTCGATCGGCGTCGGCTCGGGCGGCGGCCACCGCGGCACCGGCACCCCGTCGCCGTTCGCCGGGCGCAAGCTCGGCACCGGCTTGAAGAAGGGCGTCCGTCCGAGCGGCCCGACGCAGGGCACCGAAGAGGCGATCCGCCTCGCGCTGATCTGGCTGGCGCGCCACCAGAACGCCGACGGCTCGTGGTCGGCCTTCAGCTGCAAGGAGCACTGCCCGTCGGGCAAGGCCTGCCAGCCGGAGACGGGCGCCGAGGCGGCCGGCTACTCCGACAAGCTCGACGTCGGCCTCACCGGCCTCTCGCTCCTCTGCTACCTCGGCGCCGGCTTCGGCCACAACGCGCGCCAGAGCGTCGTCGACACCTTCCGCGCGAAGAAGATCGAGCTCGGCAAGGACGTCGTGCTGCCCGGCCTCAAGTGGCTGGTCGAGCACCAGCAGCCCGACGGCTCCTTCACCGACCCGTCGTTGCGCACGATCTACAACGACTCGATCGCGACGCTGGCGTTGTGCGAGGCGTACGGCCTCAGCCAGAACAAGCTCTGGAAGGAGCCGGCGCAGCGGGCGATCAACTTCCTCTGCACGGCGCAGCGGAACAACCCGAACGGCACCGGCAAGTGGGGCTGGCGCTACCAGGCGCCGTCCGACATCGAGGCGACGCGCGCCGAGTACGGCAGCGACGAGGCGGGCTTCAAGGCCGCGCTCGCCGACGCCGACACGTCGGTCACCGGCTGGTGCGTGATGGCGCTGAAGTCGGCGGCGATCTCGGGGCTCGAGGTCCCGCAGGACGCGATCGACGGCGCGATCGCCTTCAACAAGTGGTCGTCGACGGCGAACGGCCTCGTCGGCTACGTCGGCCCCGAATCGGCCGGCGTCTCGATCGCCGGCGAGCACGACACCGAGTTCGTCTACCACGCGCCGTCGATGGCGGCGGTCGGCATGTGCATCCGCGTCTTCCTCGAGTCGAACATCGAGGATCCGTACCTCAAGCAGAGCGCCGACCTGATCATCAAGTCGCTCCCGAACGCCGGGAAGGCGACCGAGACCAAGGAGAAGGGGCGCTCGCTCGTCGACTACTACTACTGGTACTACGCGTCGCTGGCGTTGAACCAGCTCGACGGTCCCGACGCGCCGAAGCGGTCGAACAAGTACTGGCCGGCCTGGAACAAGGCGATGCAGGACTCGATCCTCGGCCTGCAGTCGCGCGAGGAGAAGCTCTGCACGACGGGCGGCTTCATGACGCCCGACCGCTGGAGCTTCGGCATCGGCCCGATCTACACGACCGCGATCAACACGCTGACGCTCGAGGTCTACTACCGCTACGAGAACGCGTTCGGCGCGGCGCAGAACAAGAAGATGAAGAAGGTCGCCAAGGGCAAGGGCGAGGGCGCGGGCGACGACGCCTCGCAGCAGCAGCCCGAGAAGCAGCAGAACCCCTGATCGCATGATCCTCGCACTCCTCGCGCTCCTCCTCCCGCTGCAAGCGAAGCCGGCGACCGAAGAGGCGGCCCCTCCGCCGCTCGACCTGTCGCCGACCTTCGGTCGCGACAACGCCGCATTCGCGCGCGGCCTCTTCCAGCAGGGCTACGAAGGGATGGCGGCCGACTTCTGCGCCGCCTTCGAGAAATGGGACAAGGCGGACGCGGCCGAGAAGGCGGCGGTCCGCTCGGTCTGGCTCGACCTCCAGCTCGACGTCGCGATGTCGAAGAGCGACATCCTCGAGCGCAAGGAGATCCTCTCCCAGCTCCTGAAGGAGAAGGAGAAGTTCATCGCCGACTTCCCCGGCACCGAGGAGGCGCTGGCCGCCGAGGCGGGGATGCCCGAGTCGTACCGGCTGCTGGGCGAGACGCTCGTCGTCGCGCTCGGCAAGGTGACCGACCCGGAGCAGGCGAAGGCGCTGCGCGAGGAGGGCTCGGCCGCCTTCTCGCACGTGCAGGACGTGCTGCGCAAGCAGAAGCGCGAGGTCGAGGCGAAGCTCGACGACCCGACCCTGACCGACGAAGCGACCGCCGAGCTGCGCGACCAGCGCGCGCGCGCGTGGTTCAACTTCTGCAAGTCGGAGTACTTCCGCTCGCAGCTGTTCGGCGCCGACGATCCGGAGCGGACGCGCCGCCTGAAGCTGGCGCTCAAGTCGCTGCAGGACTTCGCGCTGGAGTTCGACGACAGCGTCCTCTGCTTCCAGGGCTACGTCTTCCAGGGCTTCTGCGAGAAGGCGCTCGGCGACGCCCAGGCGGGCCTCGACCACTTCGATACGGCGATCGCGCTGCGCGACGAGTTCGCGGTCGGCGACGACGGCCGGATCGACATGCCGGAGATGGTGGTCGACGTCGTCTCGTGGGCGGTGCTGCAGAAGGCGACGACGCTCGCCGAGATGAACCGCCACGCCGACGCGATCGCGGCGTGCAAGGACTTCTACGCCACGACGAAGGCGCCCGAGGGAGCGCAGTACGGGCTCGCGATCCTCGCGGCGCAGAGCGAGGCGGAGATCGCCAGCGGCGACACGAAGGCCGCGGAGGTCTCGGCGCAGAAGCTCCAGGACCTCGACCCGAACGGCCCGTGGGGCGCCAAGGGCCGCGACGTGATGGCGAAGATGCTGGGCGGCGGCGCCGGCGGCGGGGCGGTGAAGAAGCTCGGCAGCTCGCAGCTGCTCAAGATCGCCGACGCGCTCTTCAACAAGGGCGAGGTCGACCAGGCGCTGGCCGCCTGCGCGCGCGCGCTCGACGCGGCGCGCGGCGACGCCGACGGCACCGTCGACGTGCTGATGAAGATGGGCGCCTACTACGTGAAGCAGAAGGAGCTGCCGTCCGCGGCGGTCTGCTTCGACCTCGCGTGGGGCGGCTACCCGAAGGCGGCGCGCGCCGCCGACGCGGTCTACGCGTCGATGAGCTGCTTCCAGTCGATCAACGGCGCCGAGAAGCGGCCCGTCTACGCGAAGCTGATCGAGGAGCGCCGCCTCAAGCTCGCGAACGACTACACCAACAGCGCCTACGCCGCGAAGATCCAGCTCTTCACCGGCCAGCAGCTCGAGGCCGACCAGAAGTTCGGCGAGGCGGCCGACTTCTTCCTCAAGGTGCAGCCGGGCACGGCCAACTTCGAGGAGGCGCAGTACGCGGCCGCGCGCTGCCTCGTCAAGGAGGCGCAGCGCGTCGTCAAGGCGAAGCTGGCCGACCAGGTCGCGGCGGCCGTGAAGCGCGCCGACGAGCAGCTCACGAAGAGCGTCAAGACGCTCGAGGACGCCGCCGCGAAGACGCTCGACCTCAACTTCAAGCAGGTCTGGGAGGCGCAGTCGTTCGAGTGCCGGACGCTGCACGCCAACCTCTGCATGATGGAAGGCGTCGGCCGCGCCGCCGACGTCCCGCGCATCCTCGAGGGCGTCGAGGAGCGCTTCGGCAACGACCTCGACAAGATCTCGACGGCCTGGAGCCTGCGCATCCAGGCGCTCAACTCGGTCGGCAAGTTCGACGACGCCGAGAAGCTGCTCGAGGCGCTGCTGGCGAAGGGCGGCGACTCGCGCGCCTCGGCCGCCGCGTCGGGCGTCTTCGCGCGCAGTTGCGACGCGCGCGCGATCGACCTGATCGCGAAGGAGCCCAAGTCGCCCGAGGGCGGCAAGGCGTGGGACAAGGCGTTCCGCTTCTACGTCATCAGCCTGAAGTCGAAGCTGCGCGACCTCGCGGCGGCCCGCAGCGGCGAGCTCGAGCAGGTGGCGAACCGCTTCTTCGTGATGGGGAAGTACTTCAACGGCATCCCCGACAAGGCGCAGTCGATCCTCGCGGCCGGCGACTTCAAGCTGACCGAGCCGAAGTACTTCGAGGAGGCGGCGACGACCTACGCCGCGACGCTCGCGCTGGTGCCTTCGTACCGCACGCGGATGAACCTGGCGCGGACGCTCGGCTTCCTCGGCCGCTTCGGCGAGTCGGGCGACGAGTACGCGCGCCTCTTCGAGGGCGAGAAGCTGATCGACGCGGCCACCGGCGACATCGACAAGGAGGTCGCGAAGCAGCGGCCCGAGCTGGTCACGGCCTACCTCGAGTGGGGCGTCTGCGACTTCAAGTCGGGCGCGTCGGGCGCGCGCGACGCCGACCGACTGGCGCGCGCGAACGCCGTCTTCAACACCGTCGTCAAGTTCGCGAAGCCGACCGGCCGCGACCGCAGCGAGTCGTGGTGGAACGCCCGCTACTGGCAGATGCGCGCCTGGATGGACCAGGGCGAGTACCAGAAGGCCGACCTCTCGCTGCGCGACCTCGAGCGCAACACCGAGGACTTCGACGGCGGCAAGTACGGCCTGCGCGAGCTCTTCAAGAAGATGAAGGCCGAGATCGCGACGAAGGTGATCAAGTGATGGGCGCGCGCGACGTGGGCCCGAGGACGCAACCCGTGATGGATGGCTCGATGACGCTGCGGATCGGTCGATGGGCGCGCGCGCTGCTGGCGGGCGGGCTGCTGCTGGGCTCGGGCGCGACGGCGCTCGCGCAGGGCGACAAGGTCTTCGTCGACACGGTCGAGACGACCAACGGCCAAGCGACGACCGGCAAGGTCCTCTCCGAGGACTACGACGGCCTCGAGCTCCAGATCAAGCCGGGCTCGAAGAAGAAGATCGAGTGGAAGGACGTCACGAACGTCCAGTACGGCGGCGCGGCCGAGTTCACCGAGCTGGTCGGCAAGCTCGGCACCACGCCGGCGGCCGAGGCGCTCGACGCCTTCGGGCGCTTCAAGGCCGACGCGAAGCTGCGCCCGGTGATCAAGCAGCAGGTCCTCTTCCGGATCGCGACCCTCCAGGCGAAGGCGGGCGACTTCGATGCGGCCGCCGCCGCGTGGCTCGAGCTCGCCACGGCGTTCCCGGGCGGGCGCTACCTCGACCAGGCGGCTCGCGGCGCCGTCGATGCCCACCTCGCGAAGGGGGCCGCGGCCGAGGCCGCGAAGGCGCTCGAGGCGGTCGCGGCCGCCGCGAAGCCCGGGAACCCCGGGCCGCGCTTCGACACGATGGTCTCGGTGCTCCGCGCCCGCCTGCTCGAGGCGCAGGGGAACGTCGCCGGGGCGAAGTCGGCCTACGAGGCGGCCGAGGCGTCGGGCACCCTCAGCGGGGAGCAGGCGGCCTTCGCCGGCCTGGGCATCGCCCGTTGCCTCCGGCAGTCGAACGACATACCTGGAGCCGAAGCCCGCTTCCGGAAGCTCGTCGAGTCGGCGGACAGCCCGCGCCTCGTGCTTGCCGGCGCCTGGAACGGGCTCGGCGAGATCCTGCTGGAGCAGGGCCGCAAGAAGCGCGACACCGAGGTGCTCACCCTCGCCCTGTACGATTACTTGCGCGGAGTGGTCGTCTACCTGCCGCTCGACGGCGAGTCGACGGCGGAGCACCAGGCGGCCCTCTCGGGGGCGGCGCTGAGCTGCGAGTCGATCGCCCAGATCGACACCAACCCGACCGTGAAGCAGGCTTACTCGCAGCGGGCGAGCGAGCTGCGCGAGAAGTTGAAGAAGCTCTACCCCAACGCGAAGTGACGCTCGTTCCCGGCCCCCCGGCCCGGCCGCGAGCTGGAACAACGATCAAACCCACCTCGACGCGCGACGTTCGGACATTGGCGCGTCGGAGGTCCAACGGAAAGGATGGATCGGACATGCTGCAGAAGCGAAAGCTCCTCACCTCGGTGGCCTCGGGCCTCTTCCTCGTCTTCGCCGCGACGTCGGCCTACGCCTCGGAGGGCGGCGGCAAGAAGAAGACGGTCATGGAGCTGTTCGAGGCGACCGGCGCCGTCGGCTACATGATGGTCGCGGTCTCCGTGATCGGCACGGCGCTCTGCATCCAGTACGGCGTCCAGATCACGCGCGACAAGCTCGCGCCGCCGATCCTCGTCGACGAGGTCGAGGGGCTGATGGAGGCCGGTGACTACGACGAGGCGATCGAGGTCTGCGACGCCAACGGCGGCTACCTCGCGACGATCATGGCCGACGCGCTCCGCCTGCGTCACGCGGGCTACGACTACATGGTCGGCGCGCTCGAGCAGGCCGCGGCCGAGGAGACCTTCAAGGTCAACGCGCGCATCTCCTACCTCTCGCTGCTGGGCAACGTCGCCCCGCTGCTCGGGCTGCTCGGCACCGTGACCGGCATGATCTCGTCGTTCCAGGTCATCGAGACCCTCAAGGCCCCGACCCCTGGCGACCTGGCCGTCGGCGTGTACGAGTCGCTCGTGAACACGACCATGGGTCTGTTCATCGCCATCGTCTTCCTCGTCGCCTTCTTCTTCTTCAAGAACAAGGTCACGAAGATGACCCTGTCGATCAACCTGCAGGGCGTCGACATGCTCAAGCACCTCGCGCCGGTGGGCAACGAGGGCAAGAAGGGTCACTGAGATCCTGTCGGCTCCGCGTCGCTCGCCCCGGCGCGCGACGCGGAGCCGTGGAGTTCGGCATCGAACGGTCCGATCGGCCGGCGCCGCGCAGGCGCCTGACCGGGAACGACGCACGGAGGCACCGCCATGTCGCAACGCTTCAAGACTCCGGAGACGGAGGAGAGCGTCGCCTGCAACCTGATCCCGATGATCGACATCATGTTCCTGCTCCTGCTCTTCTTCATGCTCGGAGCGGACATGTCGCAGCGCGAGCTCGAAGAGGTCGAGCTGCCGAAGGCCGATCAGGTGAAGGAAGACTCGAAGGAGAAGGAGAGCACCAAGATCAAGCGGTCGAACGTGAACGTGTTCCACGTCCACAACTCGGCCGGCTACACCTGCCCGGTCAAGGAATCGGGCGGCGTCTGCCGTGACATGACGCACTGGGCCATCGCGATCCTCTCGCGGGAGTTCACCCTCGAGACGCTCGGCCCGGAGCTGAAGGAGCTGGCGTCCCTCGATCCCGAGGAGGGCGTGGTTCCGCCGGGCGGCAAGCCGCTGTCGAGCCGCGAGATCATGATCCGCGCGGACAAGAACGCGCCGTACGGCTACATCCAGGCCGTGATCGAGAACTGCGCGGCGGCGGGCCTCTACAAGATCGCCGTCAGCGCGGCCCGTCCGGAAGGATCGAGCTGATCCGACGATCGTCGGGCCTGTCCGCGTCCGGCACCGGTCGGGCGCGGGCGGGCTCCATGCGATCGGCTCGCGCGTCCGCGGCCGATCGGCGGCGCGCGCCGAGTTCGCGAAGGGCGGGTCCGACCGGCAGCGCCGGCGCGGCCCGATGGAGTCGAGGCGATGGCAGGTTCGCAGAACCAGGAAGACAACCCGGTCGCCATCAACGTCGTCCCGATGGTCGACGTGATCTTCTGCCTCTGCGTCTTCTTCATGTGCTCGTTCAAGTTCAAGCTGATCGAGGGCAAGTTCGACTCGTGGCTCCCGCGCGACAAGGGTCTCGGCGACCCGAGCGCGCTGCCCAACACGCTCGAGGAGATGCGCGTCGCGCTCTTCTGGGACGACAAGGCGGGCGAGGTGACCCGCGTCCTCGGCAGCCGGCGCGTGAAGGATGACGACGAGCTGCAGCGCTTCCTGCGCGAGGGCAAGGGCGACTGGGAGCGTGCCGGCAAGGCCGACACGCCCGTCACGATCGACGCCCATGCCGCGGTGCCGTGGCACGAGATCGTGACCGTGATGAACCTCTGCAAGCGCGAGAAGATCGATCGGATCGAGTTCGCGTTCGGCGCGGGGAAGTGACCCCGTCGCGCTCGACGCGATGGCGGAAGACGTCATGACTTCCTCGAGCGGTGTTCCGACGCCCGGTTCGTCGCCGACGCCTCCATCGGGCGGAACGGCCGCGACGGGCGGCATGCCAGGCCAGGGCGACGCGAAGCTCCCCGGCTTCCTCACGCCGCCGCCGGCTCCCACGCTGGGCAACAGCCCCGAGCTCAAGCGGCTGATCTGGCTCGGCGCCGGCTTCGTGCTGCTGCTGGGCGTCGTCCTCTTCTTCCGGCCGTCGAACGACCGCGCGCCGCCGATGCCCGAGGGACCCGCGCCGGTCGAGACGCCCGAGGAGCACGCGAAGCGCATCGCGACGGCGTTCGGCGGCGCGCTCCCGAAGATGGTCGACGGCGTCGACTTCGAGCAGAGCCAGGCCTACCTCCAGATCGTGCAGGAGGTGGCGAAGTACGACCCGGTCAACTTCCGCGAGCGCACGCGCGCGTGGCTCGACTGGGGCGTCGCGGTGTCGACGCCGGGCGCGGTGCGCGGCGACTTCGTGCGCGTGCGCGGCGTCGTCGGGCGCATCGACACCGTCAAGCTGATCCGGCCGGCGGGCGACGTCGAGGACGTCTACCGCTTCTTCATCGGCGAGCCCGACGGCACCGAGGGCGTCGTGGTCGACCTGGTGAAGCGGCCCGAAGAGACGCCCGAGGTGATGCGCGACGCGGTCGACCTCGAAGGCGTCTTCATCCGGACGCTCGCGTTCGAGGCGGCGAAGTCGGGCCAGCGGCAGGAGGTCCCGTACCTCGTCGCGCGCAACCTCAGCATCCATCGCAGCGCGGCGCCCGCCACCGGCATGTCGCTGATGTGGATCGGCGTCGTGGTCGTCGGCGCGCTGATCTTCGCGCGCATGATCGTGAAGTCGAAGCCGCGCGCCTATGACCGCCATGCGTCGCTCGCGGCGCGGCGCGGGAGCACCAGCCTGAAGGAGCTCCACGAGCTCCACGAGTGGCAATCGAAGATCGCGCAGGCGCGCCAGGAAGGCGCCGCGAAGCGCGCGCTCGGGGCGTCGCCGCCGCCGGAACCGAAGAGCTGATCCAATGCAGGAGCGTCGCGTGGTCGTCTGCGAATCGTGCGGGGCCAAGTTCGACTTGTCCTCCCTCCCGGCCGAGGTGAACAGCACGCGCCAGCTCTGCGCGCCGTGCTACTGGAAGCGCCAGGCCGAGAAGGCCGCGAAGAAGGGCGGCAGCGCACCCGCGGCGCCGCCGGCCGCGGCTCCCGCGGCCGCGAAGCCGGCGCCCGCGCCGGCGCCAGCGCCGAAGCCGGCTCTCGCGGCGAAGCCCGCTGCCGAAGCCGCGAAACCGGCTCCGGAACCCGCGAAGCCCGTGGCCGCCGAAAAGGTCGAGAAGCCCGAGAAGAGCGAGAAGCATGCGTCGAAGGCGGCCGCCGGCGCCGGGAAGCGCGGCGGGCGCAGCCACGGCGGCCACGGCTCCGCCGAGGACGAGCGCGCCAAGCTGCTCAACCCCGACGACGCGCCGCTGCTCGACGCGACGACGAAGAAGCTCGCGATCGTCGCCGTGATCTTCATGGCGGTCTTCGGCGTCGTCTTCTGGAAGGTGAAGGGGCAGCAGCACGACGAGGCGGCGCAGGCCGCGGACATCCAGAAGAAGAAGGACGAGCTCATCGCCGCGCTGCGCACCTTCGACGCGGCCACGGTCGACGGCGCGAACCGGATCGTCGGGATGATCGACGGCCAGCGCGCGACGTGGGTCGGGACGGAGATCGCCACCGAGGTCAACTCGCTGAAGAGCAAGGCGGCCAACTTCCTCCAGGCCGACCTGAACAAGCGCGAGTATTTCGACCGTCTCGCCGTGGCCGAGGCGGCGGCGATGGACATCTCGAACAAGCCGTCGCAGGAGGGGCGCGACCTCAAGCGGCGCGCCGACGGCCTCGTGCTGCAGGCGATCGAGTTCGGGCCCGACGCGCAGATGCGCGCGACGGCGCTCAAGACGAAGCTCGAGATGGCGGTCGGCACGAAGGTGAAGGAGGAGGCGATCGCGGCGATCGAGACGCTCGGCGCCACCGACCCGCGCGGCGCGCTCAACAAGGCGGCGGCGGCCGAGGACGAGGTGCGCGTCCTGTGGGAGAAGGCGTTCAAGGAGAAGAACGCCGAGATGAAGACGCTGCTGGAGGCGTACCTCCAGGAGCTGATCGCGAAGTCCGACGCGCTCGCCACCTCGTTCTTCGGCGAGGCGGAGCGCGAGAAGACGCCGTGGCGCGACCTGCTGATCGGCGACGCCGTTTCCGAGTGGAAGGCGGGCGCGACCAAGGGCTTCGAGTGGAAGGTCGAGGCGGGAGTGCTGCGCCTCAAGGGTCCTGACGAGGACGCGCGCGGCCGCGCGGTCGTCTCGATCGGCGACAAGCAGCGCTGGCGCGACTTCGTGATCGACGGCGAGTTCACGATCGAGAAGGGGGTGTTCAGCCTCTGCTTCCGGCTCGGCGCGACGCCGAACCAGAACACCGACACCTCCGAGATCCGCGCGGAAGAGGGCGACACGATCGCGCCGGGCGGGACCTACGCGTTCACCTACGAGGTGATCGGCAGCAACTCGAAGCTGACGTGGAAGGACGACGTCAAGCCGGTCGACGAGCGGGCGCTCTTCTGGACCTTCAATCGGTCGGGCGCCTTCGGGATCGTCGTCGAGAAGGGGACCGTGCTGCGCTTCACGCGGCTGCGCATCCGCGAGCTGCGCTGAGCCGGCCTGCCCGACCCGGCGGGAGGGAGTCGCCCACGGGTCTTCCCCGGCCGCACGAACCGGCCGATTCGTCGTCCGTTCGCCCCTCCGGTCTCGACGCGTGGAGGACGTGCGCGCGACGTCGAGGCTCGGCCGGTTCGAGGCTCTCCCGCTGCAGCGGAGCGCGCTTCGGAACGGCCGCGAATCGGGGGGCCTCTCGACCCCATGGAGGGTCGGGCCGGTCCTCCCCAGGCCTGAACGCACTCGCTATGGTGTCCCGGCTTCGTTCGCGCGCGGTGGCGTGACTCAGCGACCCAGCGCGCACTAACGGGGGCGGGAACGGTGTCACCGACGCTTCACCGTCCCCAGGAGCTTTCTCATGGCCGCAGCCTCGATCGATGAGCAGGATCTCCCGCCGGAAGAGCTCGCCCCAGGCGAGATCCCGGTCGAGAAGAAGTCGCTCGCCGAGCGGATCCTCGGATCCACTCCGTGGTACGCGATCGCGATCCTGGTCCACGTGATCGTCCTGGCGGGCGCGAGCGTCTTCTATCTCGCGAGCCACGGTGACAAGGGCACGGTGCAGGAGACGGCGGTCAACATCCGCACGGCGCCGCCGGTCCTGCCGCCCGCGATCGAGACGCCGCCCGAACCGATCGACCGCAACTCGGTGCCCGTGCTTCCCGACCAGGAAGAGGGCCCGGTCAATCCCGATCCCGACTTCATCCCCGACGCCGCGCCGGGTCGTCAGGGCGAGATCACCGACGAGACCGATCCGACGAAGGACCCGGGCATCTACAACCCCGATCCCGAGGCGCTCTCGAACCTGCCGTCGGGCGCGACCGGCGGCACGCCGATCGGCGTCGGCGCGGTCGGCCACCACGGCACCGGCGTCCCGTCCGCGTTCGCCAGCCGGCGCGCGGGCGGCGGCGGCAAGGGCGGCGGCGGTCTCGGCCAGGGCGGTGGCGGCGGTCGCGGCGGCGGCTCGCCGAAGACCGACGTCGCGGTCCTCTCCGGCCTCCTCTGGCTGCGCAACCACCAGTCGCCGAACGGCAACTGGGATGCGGACGGCTACGACGCGCAGTGCACGAAGGGCACCTGCACCGGCAAGGGCGGCTCACTGAACGACGTCGGCCTCACCGGCCTCGCGCTCCTCTGCTTCCTCGGCGCCGGCGACACGCACGTCAGCGGCCCCTTCCAGAAGACGGTGAAGGAAGGGCTCAAGTACCTGATGACGGTGCAGGATCCCGACGACGGCTGCTTCGGCTCGAAGAGCGGCCAGCACTACCAGTACAACCACGCCTGCGCCGCGCTCGCGATGGCCGAGGCGTACGGCATGACGCAGACCAAGGCGTTCCAGGGGCCGGCGCAGAAGGGGCTCGACTTCGTGATGAAGTCGCGCAACCCCTACAAGGCGTGGCGCTACGGGATCGCCGACGGCGACAACGACTCGTCGGTGACCGGCTGGATGGTGATGGCGCTCAAGTCCGGGAAGATGGCCGGCCTCGGCATCGAGGACGCGGCGCTCCGCGATGCGGCGTCCTACATCGACGAGCTCACCGACCCGACGACGGGCCGCACCGGCTACAAGACGACGGGCACGCCGCCCGCGCGCCAGACCGAGCTCATGGAGAAGTTCCCCTCCGACAAGTCGGAGTCGCTGACCGCGGTGGGGATGCTGGTCCGCATCTTCTCGGGCCGCCAGGCGGGCGACGACCCGCTCATCGGGAAGGGCGCCGACCTGCTCGCCGCGACGCTGCCGAAGTGGAACGAGGCCGGCGGCGACATCGACATGTACTACTGGTACTACGGCACCCTCTCCATGTTCCAGGTCGGCGGCACGCGCTGGGACAAGTGGAACGAGGCGATGAAGACCGCGATCATCGACCACCAGCACATGGACAAGGCGGCCTGCAGCTTCGGCTCGTGGGACCCGCTCGATCCGTGGTCGCAGGAGGGCGGTCGCGTCTACTCGACCGCGCTCAACACGCTGTGCATGGAGGTCTACTACCGCTACCCGCGCGTCTTCGGCATGGGTGAGAACCGCAAGGACGCCAAGGCGCCGGGCGGCAAGTGATCGCATGACCGCGGCGGGCGAGGCGCATCACCGTCTCGCCCGCCTGCGCATGAGCTTCGGGTCGCGGAGATAGCGATGCGTTCCTGGTTCCTCCTTCCGTTGCTGCACCTGTCGTGCCTCGCGCCCTCGTTGCGCGCGGACGACAAGTACATCCTCGGCAAGGACGACACCGACTTCGCCCTCGAGCTGGACCGCGCCGGCTTCGGCGACCTCGCGCAGGAGATCTGCAAGGCGATCGAGAACATCGCCGGCGGCGATCCCGAGAAGCGCGCCGCCGCCGAGCTGCTGCGCATCAACCTGCAGGTCGGCGAGGTGCAGCGCGAGCGCGACCCGAAGAAGCGCGTCTGGCGGCTCCTCGACATCGTCAAGGCGAAGGAGGAGTTCGGCGACCGGAACAAGGGGACGAAGCTCGGCGACGAGGTCGTCGCGACGCTGCCCGACCTCTACCGCGTCGTCGGCGAGTCGGTCGCCGCGGCGATCCAGATCGAGGAGGACCCGGCGCAGTCGGCGAAGCTGCGCACGGAGGGCACCGAGCTCTTCAAGCGGTCCGAGCGCGCGCTGAACCAGAAGCTCTCCGAGCTCGAGAACCAGGCCGCGACCGGCGCGAAGGAAGAGCTCACGATCGACGACCTCCTCAACGATGAGGCGTCGGGCGACTCGACCGACCCGAACGAGCGCATCAAGGCGCAGACGCTCTACAGCCTCTTCCGGACCTACTACTTCCACGCGATCCTGCTCGAGCCCGCCGACGCCGACCGCGCGATGCTGTTCGAGCGGTCGCTGAAGAGCTTCCAGGAGTTCCAGTTCGACTTCGGGTCGGACCTCCGCTGCTACGAGGGCTTCGTCTACGAGGGGCTCTGCCACGACGGTCTCGGCAAATCGGCCGAGGCGATCGGGTCGTTCGACTCGGCGATCCGCGTGCGCGAGAACTTCGACAAGGGCGGCGGCGGCGTCTGGCAGCTCCCGAAGGAGGTCGCCGACGTCGTCTCGTGGGCCGTCGTCCAGAAGATGCTCGTGCTGTCGAAGGGCGGCGACGAGAAGGGCGCGATCGCGGCCGCCGACGACTTCCTCGCGGCGACGCCCGATCCGTTCACGACGATGAAGGGGCTCGCGGTCCTGGCCAACAAGGCCGACGCGTGCGCCCGCCTCGGCGACCAGCCGGGCCTCGAGTCGGCGGCGAAGAAGCTGATCGAGGTCGATCCGCGCGGCGCCGGCGGCGAGAAGGGGCGCTCGCTCCTCGGCCTCGGCACGAGCGGCTCGGGCAAGGGGCTCGGTCTCACCGAGATGCTCCGTGCGGCGGAGCAGGCGATCGGCAACGGCGAGCTCGACAAGGCGATCGCCGCGGGGCAGCGCGTGCTGTCCAACAGCCGCGGCACGAAGGAGGCCGTCAACGCGGGAGCGCAGGCCGCGTTGCTGATCGGCATCGCTTGCGTGCAGCGCGACCAGCTCTACGAGGCGGTCGCCGCGTGGGAAGGCGGCATCGAGCGCTTCCCGACGGCCGAGATCGCGCCGGAGCTCCTCTGGCGTCTCTCGAACGGCTGGATCGGCCTCTACTCGAAGGACCAGCGCAAGTACTACAAGGACCGCTGGCGCATCGCGCTCGAGGCGCTGCTGACGAAGTACCCGAAGAGCCCGCAAGCGCAGCAGGGCGCCCTCTCCGACGCGAAGACGCTCGACGCCGAGCAGAAGTACCTCGAGGCGGCGGCGGCCTACGACAAGATCAGCCCGACGTCGCTGGCGTACGGCGAGGCGCTCTACCGCGCCGGCTCGTCGCTGACGAGCCACGTGCGCGACCAGCTGCAGAAGAACAAGAAGGCCGACGTGAAGGCGGTGGTCGCCGACGCCGAGACGCGCCTGAAGAAGGCGCGCGAGGTGCTCGAGAAGGCGGCCAAGGACACGCTCGACATGAACGCGCAGGCGCGCTTCAGCGGCCTCGCCTACGCCTCGCGCGTCAGCCTCGCCGGCCTCTACCTCCTCGTCGACCGCGCCGCCGAAGTGCTGACGATGCTGGAGAAGGTCGAGACCGAGTACGCGGGCGACACCGAGAAGATCACCGCCGCCTGGGGCCTTCGGATCCGCGCCTATCAGGACCTCGGGAAGATCGACGAGGCGATGAAGCAGCTCGACGCGCAGATCGCGAAGGACCCGAAGGCGCGCAACGTCGCCGCCGCGGCCTCCGCGGTCGGGCGCGCGATCGACGCGCGCGCGGTCGAGCAGCTGAAGGAGAAGGGCGCGTCGCCAGCGCTCGACGCGCAGTTCCAGCGCGCCATCAAGTACTACCTGCTCGGCATCGCGCCGCAGGTCGAGGGGCGCGAGGCGCTGCGCGTCGACGCGGTCGAAGCCGTCGCCGACCGCCTCTTCGCGCTCGGCTTCCAGCTGAACGGCGTCCCCGAGACGGTCACGACCTTCAGCGAGTGGACGGGCAAGCGGAAGGAGACCGCCGCCTGGACCGAGGCGGTCCGCCTCTACAAGGTGATCGTCCCGCTGACCCCGTCCTACCGGACGCTGATCCACCTCGCGCAGGCGCAGGCGTTCCTCGGCGCCTTCAACGACTCGGCCTCCTCCTACGCGGAGCTCTTCACCCGCGAGCGCTTCCTCGTCGTGGCCGACAACGGCGAGAAGCGGATCGACGAGGAGTCGATGCGCGCCAAGCCGGAGCTCCTCTCCGCGTACATCGAGTACGGCATGACGCTGCGCGAGTCGGGCCTCGCCTCGCGCGAGGAGCAGGAGCGCGCGGCCAGCCTCGAGCGCGCGTCGTCGGTCTTCGAGGTCATCGTGACCAGCACCGCGCGCGACACCAAGACCTGGTGGCAATCGAAGTACGCGCAGGTGCAGCTGCTGTCCGACCGCGGCGACTACAAGACGGCGCAGATCGCCATCCGTTCGTTGCAGCGGAGCTCCGACGGCTTCGACGGCGGGCGCTTCGGCGTGAAGCCGAAGTTCGAGGCGCTCGAGGCTCTGATCGCGTCGAAGCTGCCGCCCGAGCCCGGGCAGCCTGCTCCGAAGCCCCCTGCTGGAGGCGGCAAGTGAACCGCCTCGCCGAACTCGTGCCTGGTCCTGCCCAACCGCAACCGGAGAGTGTGAGGATGTCGCTTCGCCCGACCTGGCTCCGCTCGATCCGCGCGCCGCTCCGCGCGCCTCTCCGCGCCGTCGCGACCGCGGCCGTGCTGCTCGCCGCCGGCGGGCTCGCCTCCGCGCAGTCGAAGGACACCGTCACGCTGAAGACGGGCGAGACGCAGGAAGTGCCGATCAAGTCGGCCGACTACGACGGGCTCTACTTCACGATCCAGAAGGGCGCCGAGAGCAAGTACAAGTGGTCCGAGGTCGCGAGCGTGCGCTACTCGGGCGCCCGCGAGCTCTACGTCGCGCTCGACGCGGCGGCGGCGGGCAAGGTCGGCGACGCCGACGCGCAGCTCGACAAGCTGCTGGCCGACGCGAAGACGCGCCCGGTCGTCCGCCAGGAGGCGCTCTTCGCGCAGGGCATGGTGGCGCGGCGCGCCGGCAACATGGAGAAGGCGATCGGCGCGTGGCGCACGCTGCTGAAGGACTTCCCGAAGTCGCGCTACCTCGTCTCGGGCGGCGCGAACCTCCTCGCCGCGCTGCTGGCGTCGGGCGACATCGCGGGCGCCACGAAGACCTTCGACGACCTGAACGCGGCCGCCAAGGCGGCCGGCCTCGACGCGACCGCCACGACCGGCATCGGCGTGCTGCGCGGCCGCATCCTCTTCGAGAACCAGAAGTACGCCGACGCGCAGAACATCTACAGCGCCATCGCCTCGGCGAAGGGCGACAACGCCGACGTGATCCTCACCGCGAAGCTCGGCCTCGCCGACTGCGCGCGCATGCAGGGCAAGGATGGCGACGCCGAGCGCCTCTACCGCGAGATCACCATCGCCGAGGCGATGAACACCGTCCTCGCCGGCGCTTGGAACGGGCTCGGCGACCTCGCCCTCAAGGCGGGCCAGGCCAAGCGCGATCCCGACAAGCTGCGCGACTCCGTCTTCTGCTACCTGCGCGGCGTCGTCCTCTACGGACCGACGCAGGAGGAGACGACCGACGAGTACGAGCGCGCGATGGCGGGCGCCGCGACGGCGTTCGAGTCGCTCAGCCAGATCGAGTCGGACGCCGAGCGGAAGAAGATGTTCGTCGCGCGCGCCCGCGAGCGGCGCACGCTGCTCGAGCAGCAGTTCCCGACGTCACGCTGGCTGAAGAAGAAGTAGCCCTGACCCGCGATCCCGATCCGAAGCCCGCAGCACCCCCGAATCCCGCAGCACCGAGTCCAGCCGTTCCAGGAGCGAAGCCATGGCAGGTTCACAGAACCAGGAAGACAACCCGGTCGCCATCAACGTCGTGCCGATGGTCGACGTGATCTTCTGCCTCTGCGTCTTCTTCATGTGCTCGTTCAAGTTCAAGCAGATCGAGGGCAAGTTCGACACCTGGCTGCCGAAGGACAAGGGCGCCGAGGGGATGCCGGTCGGCTCGATCATCGAGGAGGTCCGCGTCGCCCTCCTGTGGGACGAGGTGAAGGGCGAGGTGAACCGCAAGATCGGCACCCGCCTGATGCCCGACGACGACCAGCTCCAGGGCGCGATCAAGTCGGCCAAGGACGACTACCAGGCGCTGAAGAAGACCGACCCGTCGTTCACGATCGACGCCGACAAGCGGGTGCCGTGGCACGAGGTCGTCACGGTGATGAACCTCGCGAAGCGGGTCGGGATCGAGAAGATCGAATTCGCCTTCGGCGCGCCGCCGCCCGGCACGGTCCCGAAGTGACCCCGGCGCGCAAGCACGCGTGATCGCGGCGCGGCGGAACGCATCCGCCGCAGCCGCGTGCCGGTTCGAGGATGCTGCAGCGACGCTGCGATACGGAGCTTGATCGATGGCCATCTGCGAGACCTGCGGCGCCAAGTACAAGCCGACTCCCGAAGCGCCGGAATGCCCGGGCTGCGCCGCGGGCACGCCCGCTTCCGAAGCGCCGCCCGCTCCCGCGCCCGCGCCTCACCCGCGCGCCGCGGCCGCGGTGCCCTCCGCCGGTCCCGCCCGTCCCGCCGCCGCTCCTCGCGCCGCGCCTCCGGCCGCGCGCCCCGCGGCAGCTGGCGCGCCCGCTCCTGCCGCCCGTCCCGCCGCTGCGGCGCGACCTGCGGCCGCCGCGGCCCCTGCCGGCGCCCGTCCCGCGGCGCGGCCCGCCGCGCGCGCGCCCGCGCCCGCCGCGGCTCCCGCGAAGCCGGCGCGCGCGCACCACGCGATCCACGACTCGAGCAAGATCTCCTTCGACAAGCCGACCAAGATCGGCTTCGGCGTCACGGGCGGCCTCTTGGTCGTCGTGCTGATCGTCGTCTTCTCGGTGAAGGGCAAGAAGCAGCGCGAGGCCGACGCGGAGACCAGCCGCGTCCGCACGCTCACCGAGTTCGTCACGAAGCTCGAGACGGTCGACTTCGGCAGCGAGAGCGCGCTCAAGGAGGCGCTCGCCACGATCGAGCGCGACAAGTCGATCTGGCGGCCTTCCGAGAAGGAGGGCGACGTGATGCAGTTCGCGCGCCGCTTCCAGCAGGCGCTCGACAACAGCAAGCAGCGCGCGGACATCATGGCGCGCTTCGACGTCGTCAAGCAGAAGATGGGCGCGCCCGAGAAGCTCGAGCCGGCGCAGATGAAGGACCTCAAGCGCGAGCTCGAGGAGCTCGACAGCCTCAGCGTCGTCGTCGGCGAGAAGGCCGCGAAGGAGATCGCCGAGCTGCACAAGAGCTCGGCCCACGTCTTCGCGCAGCAGTACCTCGCCCACGCCGAGAAGCTCGCGGCGGCCGGCGGCGAGCAGCGCGTCGCGCTGCGCGCGGCCCAGTTCGCCGAGGACCAGATCTACGAGTCGCTGACCGAGGTCGCCCGCGCGAAGAACAAGGAGGAGCAGGCGTTCTACGAGCCGATCTACAAGTCGCTCCTCGCGCTCAACGACAAGATCGCCTACGAGCTCTTCGGCGCCGGCCCGAACCTCGACCAGCTCCAGGGCTCGGAGAGCATGGGCCTCAAGGACCTGCTCGGCGACGCGTCGAACGCGAAGAAGTGGAACCCGACCGCCGCGAAGGGCTTCTCCTACAACATCGAAGGCGGCGTGATGCGGATCATCGGCCCCGACGCCGACGAGAAGAAGCAGGCGATCCTCGCGATCGGCGACGCCGAGCAGTGGCGCAACTTCATGCTCCAGATGGAGTTCACGATCGAGTCCGGCGGCTTCGACGCCTTCTTCCGGCTCGGCCGCCAGCCCGACTCGAGCAAGAACGCCTTCTTCCCGTTCGTCTCGCGCGCGAACTCCGGTTCCGATTCGATCACCTCCGCCGACAGCCGGTTCCAGTGGGAGACCGGCAAGACCTACCACGTCCGCGTGGCGCTGATGGGCAGCAAGTTCCAGGTGAAGCTCTACGGCGACGACGACGCCGAGATCCTCATCGAGGACCTCCACTGGACCAAGTCGCGGCACGGCGCCATCGGCCTCGTGATCCCGCCCGGCTCGCGCCTGCGCATCTCCGAGTTCAAGGTGCGCGAGTTCAACTGAGTCCGGGCTGAACGGAGCGCGGCGGGAACGGTTCGCCGCGGACGGTCGTCGTCGCGCTCAGGCGGCGGACGGCGCCGCCTGGACCATCGACTCGAAGTCGTGGTCGACGAGGTCGACGAAGGTGGCGGCGAGCTCCGGCTCGAAGTGGCTGCCGGCCCGCTCGCGGAAGAACTTCGAGATCTCCGCCTGGCTCCACGCCGCCTTGTAGCTGCGCGCGTGGGCGAGGGCGTCGAAGACCTCCGCCATGATCAGCACGCGGCCCGGCAGCGAGATCTCCGCGCCGCGCCGGCCGTTCGGGTAGCCCTGGCCGTCCCACCGCTCGTGGTGCTCGACGACGCAGCGGCGCACCTCGTCGAGGCCGGGCACCGGCTCGAGGATCCGCTCGCCGACGGCGGGGTGCTTCTTGATCAGCTCGAACTCGTCGGGCGTCAGCTTGCCCGGCTTGGTCAGCACCGCGTCGGGCACGCCGATCTTGCCGATGTCGTGCAGCGCCGCCGCGCCGTCGAGGATCTCGAGCGCACGCGGCGAGAGGCCGATCGAGCGGCCGACGAGCTGGCAGAGGCGCCGCACGCGGTCGCCGTGGCCGTGCGTCGTCGGGTCCTTCGCCTCGACCGCGCGCGTGAGCGCGTCGTGGACCGCCGCGATGCGCACGCCCGCCGCCGGCCCGCGCGCGCGCGCCTTCTGCAGCGCGCGCCAGAGCGACGCCGAGAGGTCGCCGAAGCGCAGCGGCTTCAGGATCATGTCGGTCGCGCCGTTGCGCAGCGCCTCGACGGCGCGCTCGACCGATGGCTCGCCGGTCATCAGCACCACCGCCGCGTCGGCCGACGTCGCGAGCGTGAGGAGCAGGAGCTCGAGGCCGGGCAGCCGCTCCATCGTGAGGTCGTAGAGGTGGAGGTCGAAGCGGCGCTCGAGCGTGAGCTCGCGCGCGCGCGTCGGGTCGTCGAGCGCGACGACGTCGAAGTCGGCGCTCAACTGCGCGCGGATCAGCTCGAGGATCGCCGGGTCGTCGTCGACGACCAGCACCGACGGACGCGCAGGCAGACCCCGTGGGCTTTCGATGGCGCGACTCCCCCTGGCCGGACGTCGAGGCGCTGCCGAGAACGGCCGGGACGCTAGCCGCGGCGCAGGGGCATGACAATCGGAGGGGGGCGGCGGGAATCGGCGATCGCACGCGATGATGGCCGCCCCGATCGCGGGTGGATGGAGGTCGCGTGAGCGAGGATTCCGAGGTCGACGAGGTTCCCGGCGAGAGCGGCGCAGCCGGCGGTCCCGTCGCGCCGATCGAGCTGGTGGTGGAGCCGGGCGAGGCGGGCGAGCGGCTCGACCGCTGGCTGGGCCGCAAGCTGCGCCCGACCTACTCGCGCTCCTTCCTGGTCACCCGGATCGAGGAGGGGGCGGTGGTGGTCAACGGCGCCGCCGTCCGGCCCGCCTACCCGATCGCCGCCGGCGACAAGGTCGTCGTCGACGCCAACGTGCCCGACCGCGCGCCGAAGGGCGAGGCGATCGCGCTCGAGGTGCTCTACGAGGACGACCACCTCGCCGTCGTCGTGAAGCCGGTCGGGATGCTGGTCCATCCCGCCATCGGCGGCGGCGGCGGCACGCTGGTCAACGCGCTGCTCCACCGCTGGCCGAAGATGGCCACCGTCGGCCCGATGGAGCGGCCCGGCATCGTCCATCGCCTCGACCGCGACACGAGCGGGCTGATGGTGGTCGCGCTCAGCAACCCGGCGCGCGTGAAGCTGGTGAACCAGTTCAAGGCGCGCACCGTGAAGAAGGAGTACCGCGCGATCGTCGTCGGCAAGGTCGCGCTGCAGTCCGACTACATCGACCTCGCCATCGCGCAGGACAAGAGCCACCCCGAGCGGCAGCGCATCGACCTGCGCGACGGCAAGCCGGCCTCGACCTACTACGAGGTGGTCGAGCGGCTGCCCGGCTACACCTACCTGCGCTGCCACCCGCTGACGGGCCGCACCCACCAGATCCGGCTCCACCTCGCCCACCTCGGCCACCCCTGCGTCGCCGATCCGATCTACGGCCGCAACCACGGCGTCGCGTGGCGCCGGCTGGTCGAGGAGCGCGAGAAGGCCGGGATGCCGCTGCCGCAGATCCGCCGCCAGGCGCTCCACGCGCTGCGGCTGCGCTTCACCCATCCGGTCGACGGCCGCGAGATCGACGTCGAGTCGAAGCTGGCGCCCGACATGGAGGAGCTGCTCGTCTTCCTGCGCGGGTTGCGGTAGCGCGACGGAGCCGCCGCGCACCGCTCGCTACGGCAGCGCCTTCTTGTCGACCTTGCCGGGCCCGGTGCGCGGCAGGTCCTCGACGAGGACGATCCTCTTCGGGACCTGGTAGGGGGCGAGCTGCCCGCGCGCGTGGGCCCGCAGCGCCGCGATCGCGGCGTCGTCGCTCGCGCGGCCGCGCGGCGTGCCATCCGCCGCCTCGCGGAGGCGCACGTAGGCGACGGGTGCCTCGCCCGATTCGGGATCGGGGCGGCCGACCACCGCGACTTCGGCGACCGACGGATGGTCGGCGAGGCAGCTCTCGATCTCGAGCGCGCCGACGCGATGGCCGTGCACCTTGATCAGGTCGGTCGAGAGGCGGCCGACGATCGCGAAGCTTCCGTCGGCGGCGCGACGCGCGAGGTCGCCGGTGCGATACCAGCCGTCGACGCGCGCCTTCGCGGTCGCCTCGGGATCGTCGAAGTAGCCGGCGAAGAGCGACGGCCCGCGCACCCAGAGCTCCCCTTCGCTCTCGTCGTCGCCGCCGTCGCCGCCGTCCTCGTCGGGCCGCACGAGTCTCGTCTCGACGCCGTCGAGCGGAAGTCCGACCGATCCCGCCGGTCGCGCGCCGTCGGCCCGCTGCGCCAGCGCGATCCCCATCTCGGTCGCGCCGTAGCGCTCGACGATCGCGTGGCCGAAGCGCTCCTCGAAGCGGCGCTTCTGCGCCGGCGGCAGCGGCGCCGAGCCGCTGACGAAGAGGCGCATCGCCGGCAGCGCGGGCGGCGTCGTCTCGAGGAGGCGCGCATACATCGACGGCACGCCGAAGAAGAGCGTCGCGCCGCCGCCGGCGAGGCGCGCCACGACCTCGCGCTCGTTGAAACCGTCGCAGAGGTCGAGCGTCACGCCGGCCAGCAGCGCGCCCATCACGCCGACCGCGATGCCGTGCAGATGGTGGAGCGGCAGGCAGTGGAGCAGCCGGTCGCCGCTCGACAGTCGCCACGCCTGCGCCAACGCGGCGAGGTTGGCGCCGAGCGACCCCTGCGTGTGGAGCGCCCCCTTCGGCTTGCCCGTCGTGCCCGAGGTGTAGAGCAGCAGCGCCGGATCGTCGGCGCCCGCCACCACGCCGGCGTGGTCGAGCGTCAGCGCGAACTCGTCGCCCGCGCCGCCGAGCTCCGCGCGCGCCGCCGCGACCTCCGCCGCGAGCCGCTCGCGCGCGACGACGCGCACCTGCGGATGGGCCGCATGGAGCGCCTCCGCCAGCGGGCCGTCGGCGAGCGCGGCGCGCGGACTGGCGTCCCATACGACGTGGGCCAGCTCGCGCGGCCGCGTCTTCGGATGGAGCGGCACGACGATCAGCCCCGCGCGCTGCGCCGCCAGGAGCTGCGTCACGAACCGTTGTCCGCTGCGCAGCGCGAGGAGCAGCCGTTCGCCGGGCCGCAGGCCGAGCCGGAACCAGGCGACCGCCAGCGCGCCGCTCTCGGCCAGCAGTTGGTCGGCGCGCAGCTCGGGCGCGTCGGCGCACGCGGGGTCGGCGCCGTCGACGACGACGACGCGTCGGCCCGCCTCGCGCAGCCGCGCGAGCGTCGCCTCGATCCACGGCACGGGCGCTGCGGCCGGGTACATTCGCGCTCCTCTCGACGACGACGGAGCGTACCGGATGGGCCGCGACCCGAACCGACCCGACGAAGCGCCCGCTGCCACCAGCTCCGGCATCGAGCCGCTGCCGTTCTACGGACCCGAGTTCGGGCAGCCGGGCGTCGCGCCGTTCCTGCGCGGCCCCTACCCGACGATGTATCGCGGGCGCCTCTGGACGATGCGGCAGTACGCCGGCTTCGGCGACGCGGGCGCGACCAACCGCCGCTTCCGCTACCTGCTCGCGCAGGGGCAGATGGGGCTCTCGACCGCCTTCGACCTGCCGACCCAGATCGGCTACGACCCCGACCAGCCGATGGCGGCCGGCGAGGTGGGGCGCGTCGGCGTCTCGATCGCGACCGTCGACGACCTCGACGAGCTCTTCGCCGGCATCCCGCTCGAGCAGGTCTCGACGTCGATGACGATCAACGCGACGGCGTCGATCCTCCTCGCGCTCTACGTCGCGGCGGCGCGGCGGCGCGGCCTCGCGCCGGCGTCGCTCTCCGGCACGGTGCAGAACGACATCCTCAAGGAGTACGCGGCGCGCGGCACCTACCGCTTCCCGCCCGCGGCGTCGATGCGCCTCGTGACCGACGTCATCGCGTGGACCGCCAGCGACGTGCCGCGCTGGAACTCGATCTCGATCTCGGGCTACCACATGCGCGAGGCGGGCTGCACCGCCGTGCAGGAGGTCGCCTTCACGCTGGCGCACGGCCTCGCCTACGTGCAGGCGGCGGTGGCGGCGGGCCTCGACGTCGACGCCTTCGCCAGCCGCCTCTCCTTCTTCTTCGCGGCCCACAACGACCTCTTCGAGGAGGTGGCGAAGTTCCGCGCCGCGCGCCGCCTCTGGGCGCGGCTGATGGAGGAGCGCTTCGCCCCGCGCAAGCCGGAGTCGCGCATGCTGCGCTTCCACACGCAGACGTGCGGCTCGACGCTCACCGCGCAGCAGCCCGACGTGAACGTGGCGCGCGTGACGGTGCAGGCGCTGGCCGCGGTTCTGGGCGGGACGCAGTCGCTCCACACCAACTCGTGGGACGAGGCGCTCGCGCTGCCGAGCGAGCGCTCGGCGCTGCTGGCGCTGCGGACGCAGCAGGTGATCGCGGGCGAGAGCGGCGTGACGCGCGTCGTCGATCCGCTCGGCGGCTCGCCCTACGTCGAGGCGCTGACCGACGAGATCGAAGCGCGGGCGCGCGAGCTGATCGGGCGGATCGACGCGCTCGGCGGCGCCGTCGCGGCGCTCGAGTCGGGCTTCGTCCAGCAGGAGATCCACCGCGCGGCGTGGGTCGAGCAGCAGGCGATCGAGCGCGGCGCGCGCGTGGTGGTGGGGGTCAACCGCCACCAGGTGGCGGACGAGCCGCCGCCCAAGGTCGAGTTCCGCAGCGACGAGGCGCTCGAGCCGCGGCGGCGCGAGCAGCTCGCCGCCTTCCGCGCGCGCCGGAACGCGGGCGCGGTCCGCGACGCGCGCAAGCGGGTCGTCGACGCGGCCGCGTCGAAGACGAACCTCCTGCCGCTGCTGGTCGAGGCGGTCGCGGCAGGCGCGACGCTGGGCGAGCTCTGCAGCGACCTCGAGGGGGTCTTCGGCGGCTATCGCGCGCCCGTCGTCTTCTGAGGGGCCGGAGGAACCGTCGGGCGAACCGTTCGTTTCAGGAGGCGGGTACCCCCGGCCGATCGATCGCTAGAGAGAACGCCAGAGCGCGACGACGCAGACGGGACGAATCCCCGAGGAGCGGACCATGGCGAACGACGCGGATCCGAAGGCCGGTCGCGCGGCGCGACGCGAGCGGTGGCTCGACGCGTGGCCGCGCTTCGCGCTGCTCGGCCTCTTCCTCGCCATCGGCTTCGGCGTCGTCTCGTTCGCCGCGCGCAGCCTCGAGGTGCTGAAGCGGTGCGGCGTCTCGACGCCCGCGACGCAGTTCGTCGCCGTCGGCGTCCCGACCGTCATCGGCGGGGCGATCCTCGGCTTCCTGCTGGCGATCGTCCATCGGCGCAAGAGCCTGCCGTCGGTCGGCGACGCCGCCGGCTCCGACCGGCTCGGGAAGCTGCGCTGGGTCGCCTTCCTCGCGCCGCTCCTCGCCGTGACGCACGCGGGCGCCGCGTTCCTCGGCAATACGGCGCGCTCGACGTGGGGGACCCTGCTGCTCGCGGCGCTGGTGCCGTTGGTGCCGGCCATCGTCGTCGGCTTCGGCGTCGCGATCCTGTCCAGCGCGGCGTCGAACGTCGCGCGCGTCCGCGTTCCGCGCCGGCCGCGCCGCTGACGCCGCTGCCCGTCCGCGAGGCGTTGCTCAGCGCGGCGGCGGCGGGGCGCGCTCGAGCGCGTCGCAGATCTCCTTCGCCGTCCTGAGGTCGGCGCCGGTCGCCTCGCGATAGGCGCGGATCGCCTCGACCTTCTTGCCGGCCGCCAGCGCCGCGACGACGGCGGGCGGGACCTCGGCGGGCAGCGCGACGGGCGGCCGCGCCGCCGTCGGCGCGCGACCGGAAAGGAAGCGGCCGACCCCGACGCCGATCACGAAGGCGCCCGCGGCCCACGCGACGGCCGCGTTCGTCGCGACCGCGCCTTGTTGGATCAGGTCCATCGCGCGCTCCACCCTCGGCCGTCGATCGGCGTCACGGCGAGCCTACTTCGTCGCGCCCGCCGCCGTTCGCGGCCGTCGTCGCGCCGACCGTGCGCGACGACGGCGGCGCTGCGCTCCGCCACGGGTTTCCGTCGCCCGCGACGGCCGTGATCGCCGCGTCCCCGTGCCGCGCTGCGGTCCACTGCTTGCCAACGCGAGGAGCAACCCCCCGCCGCCGCCAAGCGCGGTGGCCCTCCTGGAGATCGCCGGCATGGTCCCGCTCGCCCCGCTCGTCGCTCCCGTCCTCCTCCTCGCGCCGCAAGCGCCGTCGCAGCTCGCCGTCGACAACGTCGAGCAGCGCGTGACCGCGCTCGAGAAGCTGCTCGAGGCGCAGAAGAAACCCGAGGCGCTGAACGTCAGCTTCAAGGACGGCCTGCGCCTCGAGTCCGCCGACAAGGCGTTCCAGCTCAAGATCGGCGGCCGTCTCCAGTTCGACACCTTCTTCGGCCGCGCCGACGACGACCTCGAGAGCACGACGGGCAAGACGCTCGAGGACGGCTCGCAGATGCGCCGCGCCCGTCTCGCGCTGTCCGGCCTCGTCCACGAGGTGGTCGACTTCAAGCTCGAGTTCGACTGGGCGGACAAGGACGGCAAGAGCAAGCTCGTCGACGTCTACGCCGGGCTGAACGGGCCGGGCGCGATCCCGTCGGTGCGTGCCGGCCATTTCCGCGAGCCGATGTTCCTCGAGATGTTGTCGAGCAGCAACGACGTGAGCTTCCAGGAGCGCAGCCTCCCGCTCGCCTTCGTGCCGCAGCGCAACCTCGGCGTGCAGCTCTTCGACACGCTGCTGACCGAGCGGATCACGTGGGCGGCCGGCGTCTTCCGCGACTCGACGGACCAGGGGCTCGGCCAGGAGGACGGCCGCTACGCCGTGACCGCGCGCTTGACCGGCCTGCCGTGGCTCGGCGACGACTCCCACCTCTTCCACGTCGGCGTCTCGGGCAGCCATCGCAGCCCGCCGGCCGACACGGTCGCCTACAAGTCGAAGCCCGAGGCGAACCTCGCCCCCGACCTCGTCGACACCGGCAACCTCGTGAACTCCGACCGCGTCGTGCTGCTCGCCGCCGAGGCGGCCCTCCTCTACGGCCCGCTCTCGCTGCAGGGCGAGTGGGTCGAGGCGCGCGTGACGTCGGACACCGCCGACGATCCCGCCTTCGACGGCTGGTACGCCAGCGCGACCTGGACGCTCACCGGCGAGCCGCGCCGCTACCGCAAGAGCGACGCGACCTTCCAGTCGCCGCGCGCGAGCGGGAACGTCGGCCAGGGCGGCATCGGGGCGTGGGAGCTCGCCGTCCGCCTCTCCGAGCTCGACCTCGACGACGGCAACGTCGCCGGCGGCCAGCTCCGCGACGTCACGCTCGGCCTCAACTGGTACCTGAACCCCGTGACGCGCGTGACCTGGAACGCGATCCAGTCGCGCCTCGACAAGGCGCCCGACGGCGGGGTCGCGCAGATCTTCGAGATGCGGATCCAGTTCGCCTTCTGAGAGGACGCGGTGGTCCGTGACGGCCGTGAATCGTCACGGGCCGCCGCTTCCCATCACGGGCGCTCGTCACGGCCCGTCGCCCCGAACGGAACGTCCTGCCCGTCGCGAGCCGCCGCTCCCGGGCACGCCCGCCACCACGTCGCGAGGCATGGCCGTTGCCAAGCGACGGTCGTCTCGCACCCCGAGGATCCACTCCATGCGCCGCTCCCACTTCGTCTGTCTCGCTCTCGTCGCCGTCGCCGCGCTCGCCACCGGCGCCGCGTCGCTGCTCGCGTCGCCGGCCGCCACTCCGGTCACGCCCGAGCCGCGCGCCGCCGACGAGGTGCGCCTCGGCTACTTCCCGAATCTCACCCACGCGCCCGCGATCGTCGCGGTCGACAAGGGGCTCTTCGCCACCGCGCTCGGCGGCAAGAAGCTGACGACCGCGATCTTCAACGCCGGCCCGGCCGCGGTCGAGGCGCTCTTCTCGGGCGCGCTCGACGTCACGTACATCGGCCCCAACCCGGCCATCAACGCCTACGTGAAGTCGAAGGGCCAGGCGGTGCGCGTCATCGCCGGCGCGACCTCGGGCGGGGCCTACTTCGTCGTCGATCCGTCGATCTCCAGCGCGGCGGACCTCAAGGGCAAGAAGATCGCGACGCCGCAGCTCGGCAACACGCAGGACGTCGCGGCGCGCGCCTGGCTGAAGCGACAGGGCTTCAAGATCGAGCTGCGCGGCGCCAGCGACGTCCAGCTCCTGCCGCAGGAGAACGCGCAGACGCTCGACGCCTTCAAGAACCGCCAGATCGCCGGCGCGTGGGTGCCGGAGCCGTGGGCCAGCCGCCTCCAGATCGAGGGCGGCGGCAAGGTGCTGGTCGACGAGAAGACGCTCTGGCCCGACGGCGACTACGTCACGACCCACCTGCTGGTCAACGCCGACTTCCTGAAGAAGTCGCCCGACGTCGTGAAGAAGCTGCTCCACGCCCACGTCGAGGCGCAGCTCTGGATCGAGCGCAACCCCGACGAGGCGAAGCGGGTCGTCAACGACGCGATCGCCAAGGTCACGGGCAAGAAGATCGACGAGAAGCTGCTGAACGCGTCGTGGCCCAACCTGAAGTTCACGAACGACCCGATCGCGAGCTCGCTCAAGAAGTCGGCCGCCGACGCGCAGGAGGCGGGCCTCCTCGACCTCGCGGGCCTCGACCTCTCCGGCATCTACGACCTCTCGCTGCTGAACCAGGTCCTCGCGGAGCGCGGACTCGCCGCGATCAAGCCGTGAGCGGGCGGCTGGTCGTGGAGGAGGCGGGGCCGGTCGCGATCGCCGTGCACGACGTGAGCAAGGTGCACGGCCACGGTTCCTCGGCGGTGCAGGCGCTCGACTCGATCCGCTTCGACGTCCGGCGCGGCGAGTTCGCCTGCATCGTCGGCGCGTCGGGCTGCGGCAAGTCGTCGCTGCTCCACCTCATCGCCGGCCTCGACCAGCCGACCTCGGGCCAGATCGGCGTCACGGGCGGCGGCACCTCGATGATGTTCCAGGACCCCGCGCTCTTCCCGTGGCTGTCGGTCGAGCAGAACGTCGCCTTCCCGCTCGAGGTGCGCGGCGTCCCGAAGGCGGAGCGCGCGGCGAAGGTGGCGGAGCTGCTCGAGCTCGTCCACCTCGCGGCGTTCTCCCGCCGCCAGCCGCACGAGCTGTCGGGCGGGATGCGGCAGCGCGTCGCGCTCGCCCGCGCGCTGGCGAACGCGTCGCACGTGCTGCTCATGGACGAGCCGTTCGCCGCGCTCGACGCGATGATGCGCGACAAGCTGCACGACGACCTCGAGCGCATCGTCGAGGCGACCGGCCTCACCGTCCTCTTCGTGACCCACAACGTGCGCGAGGCGGTCCGCCTCGGCGACCGCGTGCTGCTCTTCTCGAGCCGGCCGGGCCGGCTGGTCGCGGAGTGGCCGGTCGCCATCCCGCATCCGCGGCGCATCGAGAGCCGCGAGGTGACCGACCTCGCCGCCGTCATCACGGAACGCCTGCGGAGCTGCGCCCATGCCCCCGCGCCAGTCGCTGCTGTTTCCTGACCGCCGCTCCTCGGACGAGGCGACCACGTCGGTCGCGCGTGCCGCCGCGGCTCCGGAGCTGGCCGACGCCGGCTTCGTCGCCGACAGCGCGCGCCGCCGCCCGCTCTGGCGGCGCCTCTTCGCTCGCCTCGCGCCCGGCCTGGGCGGCATCGCGCTCCTCTACGCGATCTGGGCCGCGGTCGTCGCGTCGGGCTGGCGCCCCGAGTGGGTGCTGCCGGCGCCGAAGGCGGTGCTCCACCGCATCTGGATCGAGCTCGCCTACGTCGACACCTGGATCGCGCTGCGGATCACGCTGCAGCGCGCGCTGCTCGGCTACGCGATCGCGCTGGCGATCGGGCTCTTCGTCGGCCTCGCGATGGTGCGGCTGCGCTGGCTGCGCGGCGCGTTCGGCGGCTTCACGACCGGGCTGCAGACGCTGCCGTCGATCGTCTGGTTCCCCTTCGCGATCCTCATGTTCCAGCTCGGCGAGGCGGCGATCCTCTTCGTCGTGGTGCTGGGCGCGGCGCCGTCGATCGCGAACGGGCTGCTCGACGCGGTCGACCAGATCCCGCCGCAGCTGGTGAAGGCGGGACGCTCGCTCGGCGCGCGCGGCTTCACGCTCTACCGCCGCGTCGTCATCCCCGCCGCGCTGCCCGGCTTCGTCAACGGGCTGAAGCAGGGCTGGGCCTTCTCGTGGCGCAGCCTGATGGCGGGCGAGCTGATCGTGATCATCGGCGACCGTCCCTCGATCGGAACGCGCCTCGCCGCGTCGCGCGACCTCGCCGACGCCGAGGGGCTGATGGCGTGGATGATCGTCATCCTCGCGATCGGCCTCCTCATCCACCTCTTCGGCTTCGGCCTCGCCGAGCAGCGGATGATGGGCAAGCGCGGCCTGCTCGGCGCACAGCGCTCATGAGCGCGGCCGGATCGGACCCGCGGTTACCCTCGCGCCCCATGCAACGCGCCCCGACCCCGTCGCTCCTCCTCGACGTCTGGCGCGAGGTGGGGCGCCACATCGAGCTCGACGAGTCGCTGCAGAACCTCGCGGCGATCGTCGCGCGGACGCTGCCGACGACGCGCCTCGTGGTGCGCCGGCTCGACCGCGCGGCGCGGCGGCTCGACGCGCTGGCGGCGGGCGGCGAGGCGCTGGCGGCCGGCGCCGCGCGCCGCGACCTCACCGAGGCGGAGCTGGCGCTGCTGCAGACCTGGATCGACGGCGGCGAGCCGGCCCTCTTCGAACTGCCGCGCGACGCCGGCGATCGGCGCGCCGCGGTCGCCTGCCCGCCCGGCCTGCACGGCACCGTCTTCGCCGGCCCGCTCGCGGGCGGCGAGGGCGGCGGGCTCCTGCTGGTCGAGGGCGACCCGGAGCTCGCGACGCGCGCGAACGTCGTGCAACTGCTCCTCGAGCCCTTCTCGGTCGCGATCGCCAACGACCGCCGGCTGCATGAGTTGCGCCGCCTCCGAGAGGCGGCGGAAGCCGACAAGCGCGCGCTCCTCACGCGGCTCGAACGGAGCGACATCTCCGACACGATCGTCGGCGCCGACGGCGGGCTGCGCGACGTGATGACGCGCGTGGAGCAGGTGAGCCGCACCGACGCGCCGGTGCTGATCCTCGGCGAGACGGGCTCCGGCAAGGAGGTCGTCGCGCGCGCCGTCCATTCGCGTTCGCGCCGCGCGTCGGGGCCGTTCCTGCGCGTCAACTGCGGCGCGATCCCGCCCGAGCTCGTCGACTCCGAGCTCTTCGGCCACGAGCGCGGCGCCTTCACCGGCGCGCTCGCGCAGCGGAAAGGCTGGTTCGAGCGCGCCGACGGCGGGACGCTCTTCCTCGACGAGGTGGGGGAGTTGCCGGCGGCCGCGCAGGTCCGCCTGCTGCGCGTGCTGCAGGACGGCACCTTCGAGCGCGTCGGCGGCCAGCACCCGCTGAACGTCGACGTCCGCATCGTCGCGGCGACCCACCGCGACATGGCGCAGCTGATCGCCGACGGCCGCTTCCGCCAGGACCTCTGGTTCCGCATCTCCGTCTTCCCGCTGCGCCTCCCGTCGCTGCGCGAGCGGCCGGCCGACATCGCGCCGCTCGCCCGCCACTTCGCGGAGCGGGCGGGACTGCGGCTGCGCGGCGTGCCGCTCGCTCCGACGGCGGCCGACGTCGCGCTGCTCGAGGCCTATCCGTGGCCCGGCAACGTGCGGGAGCTGGCGGCCGTGATGGAGCGCGCGACGATCCTCGGCAACGGCGCCTGCCTCGACCTGCCCGCCGCGCTCGGCGGTCCGCTCGCGGTGGCTCCGCGCAGCGACGGCGAGCGCGCCGCCGCGCCGCCGCCGCGCGAGGAGCCGAACGGCGCGAACGGCAGCGGCTCCCTCGACGCCGCGATGGTGCGGACGATCGAGGAGGCGCTGCGCGCGACCGGCGGGCGGATCGAGGGGGCGGGCGGCGCGGCCGACCGACTCGGCATCAATCCCCACACGCTCCGCTCGCGCATGCGCAAGCTCGGCGTCGAGTGGCAGAGGTTCCGCGGGCCGCGCGCGTAGCGGACGGCGGTAGCCTCGCGCGCTCCGCGTCCCGTGGAGCCGCGCCGTGACCGCCATCGACCACCTCGGCATCGCCGTCGCGAAGCTCGACGACGCGCTCCCCTTCTGGCGCGACCTGCTCGGCATGGAGCTGGCCGCCATCGAGGTGGTGGAGAGCGAGAAGGTGCGCGTCGCCATCCTGCGGCCGAAGGGCGACGCGCACGCGGCGCGCGTCGAGCTGCTCGAGCCGACCTCGCCCGACAGCCCGATCGCGAAGCACCTCGAGAAGCGCGGGCCGGGCATCCACCACGTCGCGATGAAGGTCGACGACGTGCGCGCGCGGATGGCGGCGCTGGCCGCGGCCGGCAAACCGGCGCTCGATGCCGAGCCGCGCGTGGGCGCGGGCGGTTGCCTCGTCGCCTTCCTCCACCCGAAGCTCGCGGGCGGCGTGCTGCTCGAGCTGTCGCAGCCGCCGGCGGGCGGCGCGAAGCACTGAGCGCCGCTTCGCTCAGGCTCCCGCGGCGCGCAGCAACTCCGTGACGTCGTACTCGGGTTTGCGCGCCTTGCGGGCGAGGCGGCCGTTCGCGTCGTCGTCGCCGACGATCCGCTCCGCCGCCGGATCCCACGCGAGCTTGCGGCCGAGCTTCATCGCGAGCCAGGCGAGGTAGCACGCGGTGAGGCTGCGCGCCGACTGCTCGACCGGCGCGACGGGAGCGCGGCAGGCGCGGATCGCCTCGAGCCAGTCGAGGTAGTGGTTCCTGCTGGGCGGCAGCACGATCGCGCCCTCGGGCAGCGGCGCGAGGAGCTTCGGGTCGCTGGCGCGCAGCGCGCCGCTCTTCGTCGCGACGTTCGGATCGCTCGCCGTGACGCGCCCCTCGCCGCGCGTGCAGAAGAGCGAGCCCTCCTCGCCCTCGAACTGGAGGCCGACCTCGAACGAATCGTCGACGACGACGCTCGTGCCGCCGCCGTAGTCGAGCTCGACGTGGTAGCCGCGATGGACGGTCCAGAGATCGTCCTGCATGAAGTCGGCGCGCCCTTCGACGGCGCGCGGGCCCGAGAGCTCGTGGCCGAGCGCCCACTGCGCGATGTCGAGGTGGTGGGCGCCCCAGTTCGTGATCATCCCGAGGCCGAACGTCTCGGTCGTGATCCAGCCGGGCCGGCCGGTGAGCGAGTCCTGCGGATGGACGCGCCCTTCCATGTAGGGCTGCGTCGGCGCGGCGCCGAGCCAGCGCTCGTAGTCGAGATGGGGCGGCGGCTCCATCGCGGCGGGCTTCTTGCCGCTCGGCTGGTCGGTGCCGAGCCCGATGCGGACCGTCTTCACGCGGCCGATGCGGCCGTTGCGGACGGCGGCCGCCGCGACCCGGAACGCGCCCCACGGCTCCTCGCTGCGCTGCTGCGAGCCGGTCTGCAGCACGACGCCCTTCGCCTGCACCGCGCGGCGCAGCGCCAGCGCCTCGCCGACGTCGTAGGCGAGCGGCTTCTGGACGTAGAGGTGCTTGCCGGCCAGCGCCGCCCGGACCGCGACCCATGCGTGCGAATGGTCGGGCACGCTGACGACCAGCGCGTCGATCCCCGGCTGCAGCAGCAGCTCGCGCACGTCGTCGAAGGTCGCGACCGCGACGTCGCTCTCGCCCTGCTTCTTGTAATGCTCCTCCGCCAGCGCCTTGCCGGCGGCGAGCCGCTTCGTGTCGAGATCGCAGACGGCCACGACGCGCGCGAGCGGCAGCGCCAGCAGCGCCTTCATGTCCTCGCGGCCCATGCGGCCGCAGCCGACCTGCGCGACCTGGATCCGCGCGAGCGGCGCCGCCGCGCCCTGCCTGCCCCGCAGCCCGCGCGGCAGCAGCAGCAGCGCGCCGCCGGCCAGCGAGGTCGCGAGGAAGTCGCGGCGCGTCGCGCCTTGGTGCGTTCGCCTCATCGCTTCGCCTCCTCGTGCAACTCGCGGATCTTCACGTTCCGGAAGTCGACCGCGTCGCCGTGGTCCTGCAGCAGCACGTGGCCGTCGCGCCACTCGCCGAAGCCGGGCATGTGCTGGTACTTGCTCGCCGCGACGAGCTCGCGGAAGGCGGGCGCGCCGCGCTCGTACTCGACGACCTTCACGCCGTCGAGCCAGTGCTCGACGTGGTTGCCGCGCGCGACGATCCGCGCCGTGTTCCACTCGCCGATCGCGCGCGCCGGCTTGTCGGCGGGCGCCGCGATCAAGTCATAGAGCGAGGCGAGCGTCCGGTTGCCGTCGCGGCCGAGCTTCGCGTCGGGGTGGCGTGCGTCGTCGAGGAGCTGGAACTCGCACCCGATGGCCGAGCCGACCGCGGCCGGCTTCCCGTCAGCGCCGATCGGCCGCAGGTCGGGCTGGACGAAGTACTTGATCCCGCTGTTCGCTCCCTGCGTGAGGCGGAAGTCGACGACGAGCTCGAAGTCGGAGAAGCGGTCGCGCGTGAGGAGGTCGCCGCCGCGCGCCGACTCGTCGCCCGTCGCCGCGTCGACGCGGAGCAGCCCGTCGCGGATCGACCAGCCGCTGGCCGGGAAGGCGTCGCCCTTCGCGCTGCGCCAGCCCGCGCCCGTCGCGCCGTCGAAGAGGAGGCGCCAGCCCGCCGCGCGCTCGGCGTCGGTGAGGACGTTGATCGGCGCGGGAGGCGGCAGCTCGCGGAGCTGGATCCGGCGGAAGCGCGCCTGCTTGCCGATCTTGGCGGCGTCGTCGCCGACGCCGTGCACCTGCAGCGCGATCACGCCGCGCGGCGTCATCGCGTCGTGGAGCTGCGCGCGCAGCTCGCCGTTCAGCCAGGTCGTGAGCTCGGGCCCGCGCGCGACGACGCGCAGCGCGTTCCAGTCGTCGGGGCGGCTGACGGCTCGCCCCTGCGCAGTGAAGGCAGCGCCGGCCGGCCCTCTCTCATCGCCGGCGGGATCGAGCCAGCCGCGGCGCGCCTCGTCGTAGAGCCCGGCGCTCCAGAAACGGTCGCGTCGGCGGTCCATGTCGATCTCCGCCTGGTAGCCGAAGACGCGATCGGCGGCGTTGATCTCGCTGCGCAACTGCACCCCCGAGTTGAGCACGGGATCGACCTTGAACTCGAGGAGGAGCTCGAAGTCGCCGAAGGTCGCTTCCGTGCAGAGGAAGCTGTTCGGACTGCCGGCGACCGTCGTGCCGACGATCGCCGCATCGGACGTGCCGGCCGCCTCGACCGCGTACTCCGCGGTCCCCGAGTGGCGCGTCCAGCCGGAGAGCGACGCGCCGTCGAAGAGCGGGCGCCAACCCTCGTCTCGCGGCGGACACGCGGGCAGCAGCGCGAACAGCAGCGCGGTCGTCATCGTCTCACCTTGGGTCAGATGGGGCGTCGGGTCGAGCGGTCGCCGAGTTCATCCGCCCTGCGCGAGCGCGCTGGCGAGCTGGAGCAGTTCGGTCTGGTCGGCGATCGCCTGAACGGCGGATGCATCGAGCGTCCATTCGGGATCGCACAGGAGCCAGTCGCACCACTCGAGCTCGACGTCGATCAGCGCCACGGGCAGCCCGCGCGCGGCGAGCTCGTCGGCCAGCGCGCCGCGGCGCTGGCGATAGGCCGTCTCCGACGCGACGCGCTCGGCGATGCGCTCGAAGAGCGGCCAGGGCGGATTCGCCCGCTGCGTCGCGGCGCTGAGCGACTCGTTGACGCCGCGCACCTCGGTTCCCGGGACGTCCTGCCGCCACTCGTAGATCGGCCGATACTCGAGCGTGCCATCGAACTCGGCGGTCTCGGCCGCGCCGGTGAGCCGTACATGGAGCGCGAGCTGGTAGTCGATGCGCTGCGTGCCGTACTCGAAGGTCGCTTGCTCGACGCCGGTCGAGGCGGCGACCTCGAAGGGGCGCCGGTTGATCAGGTCGTTGTAGACGTCCACGAGCTCGGTGCGCGCATCACCCAGCTCGTCGATCGATCCCGCCGCCTCGAGCCGGCGCATGATCGACGAGAGCGTTTCGGTGTCCTTCACCTCGCGGTAGTAGGAGTAGTTCGCGTCGCGGCCGGCGTACTCCATGTGGGTGAAGCCGTGGAACGCGGTCGCCGTCGAGGCGGCCGATCCCGCGGCGGCGATCTGCGCGTCGAGCGCGTTCATCCGGTCGCGCAGCGTCGCGAGCTGCTGCTCCCAGGCGGCGACCGCGCCGACGTTGTAGCCCTGCGAGCGGGTGCTGCGGTCGATGGTTCCGACCCGAGTCGTGCGCGGTCCCTCCGCGACCGAGACGAGGTCGAGACCGAGTCGCTCGTACTCGAGCCGCTCGATCCCCTCGGCGGCCATCCACGCCGCCTGCTCGTCGTCCATGCCGAGCCAGAGCTGGAGGATCCGGTCGGCGGCGGCGTGCTGCATGAAGCCGGCCGTGTCGATGTTGCTGACGCCGGTGCGGGTGGTGAAAGGCGCGAGCCGCCGGATGACGCGCAGCGCGTTCCAGCGCGCGCGCGCCAGCGATCCGTCGGCGCCGGTGCCCGCCAGGCGCAGCGAGTCGCCCGCGCGTCGTGCAGCCGCGAGGGTCAGATTCGCCTGGTTGCCAGGGTCGAGCGCGCCGCCTTGCAGCACCCGCTGCAGCAGTTGCTCGCCGACGGCGGTCGCGTGCAGGCCCATCCCCTCGGCGGCGACGGCCGACGCGCCGTAGTCCGCCGCGAGGGCGAGGATCATGCGCTGCAGGAAGTCGCGGTCGCCGGGCATGCCGTCGGCGCGAAGCTCCCGCCCGCAGCGCGCCAGGACCGCGATCCGCTGGAACGGCGACTGCGCCTCGAGATCGCGCGCGAACCCCTTGCTGCGCTGCGACAACGCGAAGTCGAACGCGGTGCCGCCGGGGCGCAGCTCGGTCAGCGCGTCGATCATCCAGTCGTCCCAGGCGGCGTCGTGGAAACGCGTCTTCGCTCGATCCGCGTCCGCCGCTGCGCGCAGCTCGGTGATCAGTTCTTCGCGCATCGCCGTCACGACCGCCGCGCTCTCCTCGGGCCACGGCAGCGGCCAGCACGCCTCCTCGAGCTGCGCCGCCGCCGCGCCGACGATCTCGGCGCGCTCGATCAGCCCGACCGTGCGGTCGAAGGCGCCACGAGCGCGACGCGCCGAGTCGGCGAGCATCGACTGCCGTCCCGCGCGCTCTCCCTCGAGCAGCGCGACGGCATTGCGCGCGCCGCTCGCCGCCGCGTCGCGCACGATCGGCAGCAGCTCGGCCACCGACTCGGGAGCCGCCGCGAGCCGTTCCGCGAACTCGGCGAAACGGAGGCGGTCGCCCGTGTCGAGCCAGCCGGGGCGCTGCTCGACGACCACGCGCACGATCGAACGCGGGTCGCCGTCGCCGTCGTCGCGCTTGCCCTCGCCGATCTCGCGGCCCACCACGACGTAGAGGCGCGGTCGCGAGGTCGCGAAGAGCGCTCCCTCGTCGGCGCTGACGAAGGCGAGATCGCCGATCTTCGCGCCGAGCTGCGTCAGCTCCTGCTCGAAGGTGGGGTTGTCGTTCGGGAAGGCGCCGCGCCAGTGCGGGATGGCGGTGATCCCGAGGACGGCGAAGTCGTCGCCGTCGCGCTCGAGCGCGACCGTGAACTCCTGCGTCTCACCCCAGTCGCGCGTCTCGGGATCGGAGAAGCGCAGGCAGGGCGCGTTGCCCTCGAGCTGGAGTTCGAGGTGCCGATCGCTCGACATCGACTCCTTGTCGCGGAGCACCTCGATCGGCAGGTCGTCAAGCGTCTCGTAGTCGACGGTGCCGAGCTGGCCGAGCTCGAGCTCCCCGAGGTTCTGCCACGGATGCTCGGCGGAGCAGCCGAGCGCGGCGAGTGTCGTCAGCGCCAGTCGTGCGCACGCCGCGGAGCCCCGATGCCGGTCGATTGAGTGACCCATTGGTTCCCTCCAGCGGAACGGGCCGATGCGCGGTCCGATCGGGCGCCGAGGGTAGCTCGCGGCGAACGGCGCGGCCTCGGCCGATCGCCCCCTTTCTCCGCGCCCTCGCTCCGCGCAGAATCGCGCCCCCTCCGACATGGTCCGTGCCGCTCCGCCGTGGCGGGAAGGTGCGCGCGGCCGAAGAAGGACTCCATGACTTCGAAGCTCGATCGGATGAAGGCGCTGCGCGAGCAGACGCTCGCGGGCGGCGGGCCGGAGCGCGTCGCGGCGCAGCACAAGCAGGGGAAGCTCACCGCGCGCGAGCGGCTCGACCTCCTGCTCGACGAGGGCTCGTTCGTCGAGCTCGACCGCTACGTCGAGCACGCGTGCGACAAGTTCGGCATGGGATCGAAGAAGGTGCCGGGCGACGGCGTCGTGACCGGCCACGGCACGATCGACGGGCGGCCGCTCTTCGTCTTCTCGCAGGACTTCACGGTGTGGGGCGGGTCGCTCGGCGCCGCGCACGCGCAGAAGATCTGCAAGGTGATGGACCAGGCGCTGAAGGTCGGCGTGCCGGTGATCGGGCTGAACGACTCGGGCGGCGCGCGGATCCAGGAGGGCGTCGCGGCGCTCGGCGGCTACGCCGACATCTTCCTGCGCAACACGCTGGCGAGCGGCGTGGTGCCGCAGCTCTCCGCCGTGATGGGGCCGTGCGCGGGCGGCGCGGTCTACTCGCCGGCGATCACCGACTTCATCGCGATGGTCGAGGGCACGAGCTACATGTTCGTGACCGGCCCGAACGTCGTGAAGACCGTCACGCACGAGCAGGTCACCAGCGAGGATCTCGGCGGCGCGACGGTCCACGCCAGCAAGTCGGGCGTCGCCCACTTCACCGCGCCGAGCGACGCCGACGCGCTGGCGCTGCTGCGCCGCCTCTTCTCCTTCCTGCCGCTCAACAACCGCGAGGATCCGCCGCGCAAGAAGAGCGGCGACGACCCGGCGCGCGAGGCGGCCGAGCTCGACGCGCTGGTGCCCGAGAACCCGAACAAGCCGTACGACATGCACGCGGTGATCCGCGCGGTCGTCGACGAGGGCGACTTCCTCGAGGTGCACGACAAGTACGCGAAGAACCTCGTCGTCGGCTTCGCGCGCATCGACGGGCGGCCGGTCGGGATCGTCGCCAACCAGCCGGCCCATCTCGCGGGCGTGCTGGACATCGACGCGTCTCTGAAGGGGGCGCGCTTCGTCCGCTTCTGCGACTGCTTCAACGTGCCGCTCGTCGTCTTCGAGGACGTGCCGGGCTTCCTGCCGGGCGTCGCGCAGGAGCACGGCGGGATCATCAAGCACGGCGCGAAGCTGCTCTACGCCTTCTGCGAGGCGACGGTGCCGAAGATCACCGTGATCACGCGCAAGGCGTACGGCGGCGCCTACGACGTGATGAACAGCAAGCACGTGCGCGGCGACCTCAACCTGGCGTGGCCGACGGCCGAGTGCGCGGTGATGGGGGCGGCGGGCGCGGTCGAGATCATCTTCAGCAAGCAGATCGCCGCCGCGGCCGACCCGAAGGCGGAGAAGGAGAAGCTGACCGCCGAGTACCTCGAGCGGTTCGCCAACCCCTACGAGGCGGCGCGGCGCGGCTTCATCGACGACGTGATCGAGCCGCGCACGACGCGGCGCCACCTCGCCCGCGCGCTGGCGCTGCTGCGCACCAAGCGCGACGAGAACCCGCCGCGCAAGCACGGGAACCTCCCGCTGTGAGCGCGAAGCCTTTCCAGCGCGTCCTCGTCGCGAACCGCGGCGAGATCGCGCTGCGCGTGATGCGGGCGTGCCGCGAGCGCGGCCTCGCGACCGTCGCGGTCCACTCCGACGCCGACCGCGCGGCGCTCCACGTGCGCATGGCCGATCGCGCCGTGCGGCTCGGCCCGCCGCCGCCGCGCGAGAGCTACTTGGACGGCGCGAAGGTGCTGGCCGCGGCGAAGGAGGCGGGCGCCGACGCGATCCACCCCGGCTACGGCTTCCTCTCGGAGAACGCCGCGTTCGCCGAGAGCGTCGAGCAGGCGGGGCTCGTCTGGATCGGACCGCCCGCGTCGGCGATCCGCGCGATGGGGGAGAAGACGGCGGCGCGCAAGCGGATGCAGGCGGCCGGCGTGCCGGTCGTGCCGGGCGTCGTCGATCCGATCGAGAGCCACGACGAACTGCGGCGCATCGCGCGCGAGGTCGGCTACCCGGTGATGCTGAAGGCGGCGGGCGGCGGCGGCGGCAAGGGGATCCGCATCGTCCACGACGAGGCGGAGCTGCTCCCGTCGTTCGAGCGCGCGCGCAGCGAGGCGGAGAACGCTTTCAAGAGCAGCGCCGTCTACCTCGAGAAGTTCCTGGCGCAGAGCCATCACGTGGAGATCCAGGTCGTCGCCGACGCGCACGGCAACGTGGTCCACCTCGGCGAGCGCGAGTGCTCGATGCAGCGGCGCCACCAGAAGGTGATCGAGGAGTCGCCGTCGCCGCTGATGACGCCCGAGCTGCGGGCGCGGATGGGCAAGGCGGCGTGCGACGCGGCGCGCGCGGTCGGCTACCGGAACGCCGGCACGATCGAGTGCCTCGTGCCCGACGCGCCGGCCGGCACCAGCGGCGCGACGCGGCCCTTCTACTTCCTCGAGATGAACACGCGCCTCCAGGTCGAGCACCCCGTGACCGAGATGGTCACGGGCCTCGACCTCGTGCACCTGCAGCTGGCGATCGCGGCGGGCGAGAAGCTGCCGTTCACGCAGGAGCAGGTGCGCTGGCAGGGCCACGCGATCGAGGCGCGCCTCTGCGCCGAGGAGCCGGAGCGCAACTTCGTGCCGGCCACCGGCACGATCGCGAGCCTCGAGCTGCCGGGCGGACCGGGAGTGCGGCTCGACTCGGCGCTCTACGACGGGCTCGAGGTCGGCGTCCACTACGACTCGATGCTGGCGAAGCTGGTCGTCCACGCCGCGACGCGCGACGAGGCGATCGCGCGGCTGCTGCGCGCGCTGCGCGAGGTGCGGATCGCCGGCGTCGCCCACAACGCGGCGTTCCTGGCGCGCCTGGCCGACTCGCCGGAGTTCCGCGGCGGCAACTACCACACGAAGTCGATCGAGGCGCGCCTCGACGCCTTCCTCGGCAAGCCTCCGCGCGAGCGGATCGAGGAGGCGGCGCTGGTGGCTGCGCTGCTCCACCGCGAGTCGCTGAAGCGCGGCGCGGCGGAGCGGGCGATGCACGCGAACGGCGGCGAAGCGCCGAGCGCGTGGCTGCAGGACGGGCGGCGCCGCCAGCTCTCGAGGAACCAGCCGTGAAGTACTTCGTCACGCTCCACGGCGAATCGGTCGAGGTCGAGCTCGGCCCGACGCGCGACGGCAAGACGACGGCGAAGATCCACCGCCGCGGCGCCGCCGCCGCGTCGAGCGATCACCTCCTCGAGCTGCGTCCGATCGCCGGCCTCGACCACGCGACCGTCGTCGTCGACGGCGCCGCGCGCGACGTCCTCCTCGCCGAGGACGCGCGCGGCCTCCACGTCACGGTCGACGGCGTCCGCCACGAATGCGCCGTCGAGGACGAGCGCGAGCGCGCCGCTCACCTCGCCGCCGCCACCGCGCCGAAGGGACCCGTCACGGTGCGCGCCGTGATGCCCGGCATCCTGCGCGCCGTGCTGGTGAAGCCCGGCGACGAAGTGAAGGCCGGCCAACCGCTCGCCATCCTCGAAGCGATGAAGATGGAGAACGAGATCCGCGCCGAGCACGCCGGCACCGTCCGCGAGGTGAAGGCCGCCGCGGGGACGCCGGTGGACGGCGGCGCGCCGCTGCTGGTGATCGAGCCGCCGAAGGGGGCGTGAAGGCGCGGACGAGCGGCGACCGCGTCGGGCCGGCGGATCTGATCAGGCCTCGAAGACCGCGGCGAGCGTCGGCGCGACGATGACGCGGCGCATGCACGCCTTCAGCGTCTCCTCGTCCGCCACCTCGATGCGCGCGCGGGTCGCCTCGTCGACCGCTCCAAAGCGCGCTCGGAGCAGTTCGATCAGGTCCTCGCGCCGGGCTTCGAGACGGCCTTCGGCGCGCAGCACGTTGGCGGCGGTCGGCATCGCGGGACTCCTCGTTTCCGGCCGCAACGCGGCGGCGAGCGCCGTCCGGATCACCACCGGAGATGCCTCGTCGGTCTCGAGAACATGGCGAGCGAGCCGCTGCAGCGCCGGCTCCGCGGCGGGCGCGAGCGGCTCGGCGCGATGGCGCGGGAACTCCGCGGCGATCAACTCGTGGAGCCGCGGATGCGAGCGGCTGTTGCGCAGCGCCAGCAGCGCGACCTTCACGACGGCGCTGCGATCGCGCGCCAGGAGCGCGGCGTCGTCCTGCGTCGCCAGATCGTCGAGCACGTACTCGAAATCGAGGAGCCGCGCCCCGAACGCGGATCGCACGGGAGCATCGAGCCCGAGCACCGCGTCGAAACGCGTCGCCGCCGGCCAAGGCCGCGGCCCGTGATGCAGCAGCTCGACCAGGATCGGCGGCACGACGGCGTCGTGCGGATGGTCGGCGCGATGGCGCTCCCAGATCCGCATCTGGTACTCGAGGAGTCGCCAAGCCATCCGCTCGTCGTGGGTGCTCTGATGCTCGAGCAGGACGTAGGCGCGTCGTCCATCGTCGCAGCGCAGCGCGACGGTGAAGAGGAGGTCGGCGTTCGACTCGTCGAGCGCGGCGTCGATGAAGGCGCCGTCGACAGGCGCCAACGGGTCGAGACGGAGCTCCCCTGCCACTTCGGGCGGCAGGACGACACGCAGTTCCTCGGCTGCGCAGGAGGGCTGCCCGAAGATCGCGCGCACCAGGGCGTCGTGAGGGGTCGGCGTCATGCCGGCAGGACGTCGCGGACCGGTGCGGGTGACGCGGTGCTCCGCACGGTTCCGCCGCGGCGGCTATATCTGCGGCGCCGCGAACGGGCCGAACTTGGAGGCAGCCCCATGCTCCGACACGTCGATGGCGGCCGCTGCGTTCGCGGCGCGGCGCTCGTCGTCCTGTTCGTCGCGTCGGCGGCGTCGGCGCGCGCGAAGGACTGGTACGTCGACCGGACCTATTCGAACTGCACCGGTTCCGACGGCAGCCAAGGCAAGCCCTACTGCACGATCGGGAAAGCGGTCGCGGCCGCCAGCAACGGCGACACGATCTGGATCGCGGCGGGCGTCTACAAGGAGACCGTCTCCACCGCGAAGGACCTCACGCTGGTCGGGACGCTCGGCGCGGCGGTGACCGCCATCGACGGCAGCGGCAACCGGCGGGTCATGACCGTCTCGCCGGGCGCGGACGTCCACCTCCGCGACCTCACCATCCAGAACGGGAAGGAGACCTCGACGCCTCCCTACTGCGGCGGCTGCTACATCGACGATGGCTCGACGTTGACGATCGAGGACTGCGTGCTCACGGCGAATTCCGGCGCCATCGTCTTCTCGCAGTGGAAGAACGCGCCGGCGGCCCTCACGATGAGCCGCTGCCTCGTGACGGCGAACTCGGCGGGGTTCGACGGTGTCGGCATCTGCGCCGACAACTCCCTTGCGACGCTGACGATCTCCGACTCGCGCTTCGAGTCGAACATCGCGAAGTTCGGCGGCGCGATCAAAGCCTGCTTCGGGGCGACCACGACGATCGAGCGCTGCACGTTCTCCTCGAACTACTCGGGCGGGTACCAGTACGCGCCCGGCCTCGGCGGCGCGCTCATGGGCGACTCCTTCACCGTGGTCGATTGCCTCTTCAGCGACAACCTCGCCTCCGCGAATCCGTTCGTCGGAGCAGGCGGCAACGGCGGGGCGGCCTACTTGTGGGGCAACTCGCGTTTCGAGCGCTGTCGCTTCCGCGGGAACGTCGCCGGTTCGACCTCCGGGCAGTCGTTCGGCGGGGCGGTCCTCCTCGGGACCACCGCGTCCGTCCCCGGTGCGGTGACGTTCGTCGACTGCGAGTTCGCCGCGAACGTCTGCGGTGGCGCGGCCAGCGGCACCGGCGGATTCGGCGGCGGCGTCTACGTGGACGCCCTCTCGACGGCGATCTTCGAGCGTTGCACCGTGGCCGGCAATCGCGCGGACGGCACGGGCACGGTCACTTCCGGCGGGACCGGCGGCGGCGTCTACGGCGCGAGCGCCGGCAACTCGATCACGCTGGCGCACACGATCGTCGCGGGGAACTCCGCCGCCGACCCGGCCGGAGCGCCCGACCTCTTCGGCGCGTCGATCGTCACGCTCGACTGGAACGTCGTCGGGAACACGACCGGCGCGACCTTCTCCGGCAGCGGCCCCAACGACCTGCTCGACGTCGATCCGCTTTTCGCCGACCCGGCGCAGGGCGACTGGTCGCTGCAGTCGATCTCGCCGGCCGTCGACCGCGGCGATCCCGCGATCCCGCTCGGCGGCAAGGACGTCGCGCAGACGTCCCGCGTGCTCGACGGCGACCTCAATCGGGCGCTGCGCATCGACCGCGGCGCGCACGAGTTCTCGCACGTGCGACTGGCCGTCTCCGGCGTCTTCGCGCCCGGCGGCGCGATCACCGTCGACGTCGCCGGCAGCGCGGGCCTGCCGGTCGTGCTGGTCGTGGGCGCCGGCGAGGCGGAGTTCCCGCTCCGCCCGCTCGGCTCGCTCTTCGTCGACCTCTCGCTCGGCGTCACGCTCCTGCCGTGGGGCGTCGTGCCGAGCTCGACGCCGTTCACGATCGACCCGGCCCTCGCCGTCCCGCTCGACGTCTGCGTGCAGGCGCTGGCGACGTCGGGTCGCGCCGGCAACCTCTCGAACCTGGTCGCCTTCACCATCGAGTGAGACGCGGGACGACCGACGGCGAGCGTCCGTTCCGATCGTTCGATGGCTCCGAACCTCGGTCGAGCCGCGGAAGGGGAGCTGATCCGCTCTCGAAGACGGCGGCCAGCGTCGGCGCGCAAGTCATCGGCGGCGCTTCCGCCTACTTCGCGGGGTCGATCTTCACCGCCGTGCACGCCAGCTCGATCACCAGCTTCGGCGCCTTCTCGCCGTCGCCTTCGCGGGAGAGGCGGGTCGGGAGGAGGCCGTCGAGCGCGATCTTCGCGATCACCTCCTTCAAGCCGGGGTCGAGCAGCTCGATCGTGCCGCTGCGCGCCGCGCCGGCGCCCTTGGTCGCGACGTCGTCGATCCACGACGTCCACTCCTTCGGGTCGGCCTCGACGAGCGTCAGCTTGAACGGCGTGACGCGCGTGGCGGCGGCTTCGCGGCTGGTGCGGCTGCCGTCGGAGGTCGTGGCGGGCGCGGCGAAATCGACGTGGAGCGGCCCGACCTTCGTGACGCGGTCGTAGGCGACGCCGCCGATCGTGACGCGGAAGTTGGAGGCGAGAGTGGCCTTCTGCTTCGCGCCGATCGCGCCCTTGGCGTCGCCGCTCTTGCCGTCGGGCTTCTCCCACTTGAGCGAGCCAGCCGAGAGCGTCGCGCTCCACGCGATGCGGTCCTTCGAGTTGGCGTCGAGCTCGGCGAGCTCGAGCGACCGGAGCTGCAGCGCGCCGAGTCGATGGACGAACGACGGCTTGTAGTTGAAGTCGCTCTCGGTGATCACGCCCTCCTGCGCCCGCGAGTTGCCGGCCAGCGCGTCGGCGATCCACTGCGTGACGAAGGGCTCCGGCACGATCGGCAGCTCGACGCCGAACTCCTCGCAGCGGACCGACGTCGCCGCGCGCGCGGACGCCTTGCCGTCGCGCGAGACCGGGGCGCCGTCGACCCGCATCGACGTCCCCGCGAACGACTCGAGCGTCTGCGACTGCCCGCCGATCTCGAGCGCCGCGCGGCCGGAGCCGTAGTTGCGCTTCGAAGCCATCGGCTGCACGCCGGTCGCCGTCTTCTCGTCGCCGCCGGCGAAGGCGGAGGGGAGGAGCGAGGCGAGCAGAAGGAGCGAGGCGGCGGCGGACTTGGCGAGCGTCATGGTCGGCTCCACGGGCGAGGAAGGGTCGTGCTCCGGTTCGCGGGAACCGCGGGCGGCGCGGCTCATGAGCCGTCGCGCGGTCGCTTCCCGCGTTCCTTCGCGGACCGCTCATGGAGGAGGAGCTCGCCATGCACGCGATGAAGTCGTCGGCCGCCGCCTTGCTCGCCCCGCTCGCGCTGCTGCTCGCCTGCGACGAGAGCGGCGGCCAGGGGGCGCCGGCGCCCGCCGCTCGCGACGCCTCCGCCCCCGCGACCGCCCCAGACGGCGAGGCGGTCGCGACGCGCGAGTGGCGCCACCCGCTGGGCGCCCTGCTCGACGTGCCGGAGGAGTGGGAGATCGTCCCGACCTGCGGCTCCGCCGCCTTCGCGCCGCCCGAGTCGAAGCGGGAGGACGGCAAGTGGCGCGAGATCGCGTCGTTCGTCTTCCTGCCGGCGGCCGGCGTCGAGCGCGTCTCGCAGCCGGAGTTCTGGCAGGGGGCCGACGCGCAGATGGCGGGCATGGCCGAGAGCGTCGAGCGCGTCGGGCAGCCGGAGCGCGTCGACCTCGCCGACCGCAAGGCGTTGATCCTCCACTACGACATCGCGAGCGCGGGCGAGGAGGGGCGCATCGACCTCTACGCGACGCTCGACGACGGCCTCGCCGTCGGGCTGCTGGTGATGGGGGAGCGCGACCGCCTGGCGCGCGACGCCGCGGCGATGCGCGCCCTCTTCGCGACGCTCCGCTTCGGCGAGCCGCAGCGCGATCCGCAACTGGTCGGGAGCTGGACGCGCAGCTCGTCCTACGTAAGCGGCAGCTTCACCGTCGCGAGCGCGACGACCCACGAGTTCGCCGCCGACGGCACCTGGACGCTCCGCAGCGACATGGCCGGCGGCGACGCGGGAGCCAGCTTCGACGCCGGCGACGGCGCGACGCGCGGCCGCTGGTACGGCGGCGACGGAGCGCTGCTGATGCGCGGCGACGACGGGACGCTGACGGCGCGCCGCTACAAGAAATTCGACGGCACGCTCGCGCTCTACGACGACGCGAACCGCCGCACGCTCTGGGAGTGAGGCGTCAGCGCCCGATCCGCCGCGCGAACCACGCGTCGGCGGAGGCGTCGAGCCACGTCATGCCGCCCGCGTCGAGCGCGAGCAGCTGCTCCACCTCGCGACGCAGCGCGGCGTCGCTCCCGCAGCCGCGCGCGAGCAGCTCGGCACGCGCCGCGGCCGGGAGCGACTTCGCGGCGGCGAAGAGCTCCTCGACGCGGGCCAGCCGGCGAGCGGCCTCGTCCGTGACGTCCATGACGACGGGTCGCGGGAAGCGGGCGCGGCGCGGCTCACTCCCGGGCGCCGCGCTGCAGCTCCCGGAGGAGCCAGGCGCGGGCGAACTCCCAGTCGCGCTTCACCGTGGCGGGGGAGGAGGCGAGCGCTTCGGCCGTCTCCTCGACCGAGAGGCCGGCGAACCAGCGCAGCTCGACGACCTTCGCCTTGCGCTCGTCGAGCGCGGCCAGCTTCTTCAGCGCGTCGTCGAGCGCGAGGACGTCGACCGCGTCGGTTGCGTCGGGCGCCGCGATCTCCGGCACCGTGTCGACGTCGCGCCGCTCGCGGCCGCCGCCGCGCTTCTTGCTGCCGTGGCGCTCGGCGTGGTCGACGAGGATGCGCCGCATCGCCATCGCCGCGACCGACAGCAGGTGCGAACGCGACTGCAGCTGCGCGTCCTTCTGGCCCTGCAGCTTGAGGAACGCCTCGTGCACCAGCGCGGTCGGCTGGAGCGTGTGGCCGCGCCGCTCGCGCTGGAGCTGCTTCGCCGCGAGGTCGCGCAACTGCTCGTAGACGAGCGGGAAGAGGCGCGCGGCCGCCGCGTCGCCGCCGGCGCGCTGCAGCTCGGCGAGGAGGCGCGCGACCTCCTCGTCGTCGCTTTTCGGGTCGGTGGGCGGGTCGGCGGGGCTCACGGGCAGGGACTTTACGGAGGCTCCCGCGATCGGCGGGCGGCCTCTCCGGCGGGCGGGCGGCGGCGCGGGGCCGAGGACTCGGCGAAGCGCGGGGCGGCGCTATCCTCCCGCGCTTCGACCTCCTCCGGGAACGGCGGTGCCGGGGGGACGGGACCGGCCGCACCGCACCTCCAGCGCAGCAGGACCATGACCCCGACCACGACGACCCCCGACTTCAAGGCCGAGCTCGAGCAGTTGCTGGGACTGAAGACGGTCACCTACAAGTACGGCCTCTCGAAGGAGGAGCTCTTCCACGAGGCGATCAAGAACGATCGCGGCCGCGTGAAGAAGGGCGGGCCGAGCGACGCGCAGAAGGCGTTCGCGACGAAGCTCGGGACGAAGGGGCCGCTGGTCTACTACACCGACCCCGACTGCACGGGGCGGCGCGTCAAGGACACCTACGCGGTGAAGTGGCCCGACGTGGCCGACGTGATCTGGTGGAAGGACGACGTCCAGCCCTACGACCCCGACAAGTACCAGGGGCTGCTGAAGCGGGTCATCGAGCACCTGAACGCGAAGAAGGCGTCGCTCTACGTGAAGGACGTCTTCGTCGGCGCCGACGCGACCTTCGCGCTGCCCTACCGCTTCGTGGGCGAGTACGCGACGCACGCGATGTTCGCCCACAACATGTTCCCGAAGGACCTCGCCGGCGTGAAGGACGTGGCCGCGCGGCGCTGGACGATGGTCAACGCGCCGTCGTTCACGTGCGAGCCGGCGCGCGACGGCTGCCGCGCCGAGGCGGCGATCGTCATCGACGTGAAGAACCGGATCTGCCTCGTGGCGGGACGCGCCGACTACTGCGGCGTCGTGAAGAAGACGATCTTCACGGTCGGCAACTACCTGCTGCCGCTGCAGGGCCGCCTCTCGATGCACTGCTCCGCGAACGTCGGCATGAAGGGCGACGCGGCGATCCTCTTCGGCCTCTCGGGCACCGGCAAGACGACGCTCTCCGCCGATCCCGACCGCCGGCTGATCGGCGACGACGAGACGATCTGGGGCGACAACGGCCTCTGCAACCTCGAGGACGGCTGCTACGCGAAGCTGATCGACCTCGACAAGAAGGCGGAGCCGGTCATCGCGGCCGCGCTGTCGAAGCCGGGCACCATCGTCGAGAACGTGCCGCCCGCGAAGGGCAAGCGGATGGAGGAGTGCGATCCGCAGGAGCTCGACCTCGCCGACAAGTCGATCACCGAGAACACCCGCTTCAGCTACCCGCTGAGCGCGAACCCCAACGTGATGCCGAACGCGCAGGGACCGCATCCCGAGACGATCGTGATGCTGACCGCCGACGCGTTCGGCGTGCTGCCGCCCGTCGCGATCCTCGACCCGGCGCAGGCGATGTACCACTTCGTCTCGGGCTTCACGGCGAAGCTGGCCGGCACCGAGGTCGGCGTGACCGAGCCCAAGGCCGCGTTCAGCGCCTGCTTCGGCGCGCCGTTCATGGCGCACAAGCCGCCGGTCTACGCGAAGCTGCTGGCGCAGAAGATGGAGAAGCACAAGGCGCGCTGCATCCTGCTCAACACCGGCTGGAGCGGCGGGCCGTACGGCGTCGGCAAGCGCATGTCGATCGGCCACACGCGCGCGCTGCTGAACGCGGCGCTCGAGGGCAAGCTCGACGGCGTCGAGTGCGAGACGCACCCGGTCTTCAACATGAAGATCCCGAAGAGCTGCCCCGGCGTGCCGGCCGAGGTGCTGAACCCCAAGAACACCTGGAAGGACAAGGCGGCCTACGACGCCGCGGCGACCAAGCTGCGCGACATGTTCCGCAAGAACTTCGAGGACAAGGGGTTCGCCAAGCTGGGCATCAAGGCCGCGATGTAGGCGCCGGCTTGCCAGCCGCGGCAACTCGGTTGCCGCGGCGGCGCAGGGCCATCTGCGAGAGACGCGCGCGAGCAGCGCTGCGCAGCTCGCGCGACGTCGGAGCGCCCATCGCTGTGTCCTTTCGGAAACAGCTTCGGGACGCTCCTCCTCGCATCTGACCCCGTGGCGCGGCGCCGCGAGTGGCGTGAAGGACCATGGGCCTCGGGTCCGGGCGGGATCGGATTGCCGGTCGGATCGTCGGGCGGCGCTCGGCAAAGGCTTCCTTGGCGCTCGGCGCGGCTCGTTGCCGATCTCCCTCCCCGTCGCCGGGAGTTCCCGGCGAGGGGAGCCAGGCCGAATGTCGATCCAGACCCTGCTCGAGCTGATGTGCAAGAAGGAGGCGTCGGACCTCCACCTGAAGGTCGGGAGCCCGCCCGGCCTGCGCGTCCACGGCGAACTGATCCCGATCGAGGGGATGACGGCGCTCACGCCGCAGGACACCGCCGACTACTGCGAGGAGCTGCTCGGCACCGGCGGCCAGCGCGAGACCTACGAGAAGAACCTCGAGGTCGACTTCAGCTACTCGGTGCCGGGGCTCTCGCGCTTCCGCGTGAACCTCTTCCACCAGCGCGGCAGCTGCGGCGCGGTGATGCGCAAGATCCCGTTCGACATCCCGCCGCTCGACTCGATGGGCTTCCCGAACGTCGTGCGCGAGCTCTGCGCCAAGCCGCGCGGGCTGGTCCTGGTCACGGGCCCGACCGGCTCGGGCAAGTCGACCACGCTCGCCGCGATGATCGACCACATCAACCGCACCGAGCACGGCCACATCCTGACCCTCGAGGACCCGATCGAGTTCGTCCACGAGGACAAGAAGTGCTTCATCAACCAGCGCGAGATCGGCGTCGACTCGAAGTCGTTCGCCAACGCGCTGCGCAGCGCGCTGCGCGAGGATCCCGACGTGATCCTGGTCGGCGAGATGCGCGACCTCGAGACGATCGCGCTGGCGGTCACGGCGGCCGAGACGGGCCACCTCGTCTTCGGCACGCTCCACACGACCAGCGCGATCCAGACGGTCGACCGCATCATCGACGTCTTCCCGCACGACGCGCAGCAGCAGCTGCGCATGCAGCTCTCGGTCGTGCTGCAGGGCGTCATCTCGCAGACGCTGCTGGCGAAGCAGGGCGGCGGCCGCTGCTGCGCGCAGGAGATCATGGTCGGCACCGACGCCGTGCGCAGCCTCATCCGCGAGGGCAAGACGCAGCAGCTCTCCAACGTGCTGCAGACCGGCCAGCAGTTCGGCATGCAGACGCTCGAGGCGCACCTCGTGAAGCTGGTGCGCGCCAACCTGATCACCGCCGAGGACGCCGTCTCCAAGGCGAACAGCCCGCAGTCGATCCACTCGATGCTGAACGGCACGATCCCCGTGACCGGCGGTCCGGCGGGCAGCAACCCGACCGCGCCGGTCGAGCCGATGGCGGCCAGCAAGGCGGCGCCGCCCCGTCCTCCGGTCGCGGCGCGGCCCGGCGCCGCGGTCGACGACTTCGAGAAGTTCCGAGCGCTGCGCAAGGCGTAGCTCGGCGGAGCGCTCGCGGCTGCGGAACAGCTTTCCGTCGCCGCGAGCGTCCGGGTGCTACGGAGCGCGCGCCGCTCCGCCCGAAAACTGGATCATTCTCCTCCTTCTTGTAGTCGGGGCCCTGGACGGCGAGAGCCGGACTGGGCCCCGGCTATTTCGAAGGCGCTCCGGCGTGCGACGGCAGCAGCCGGCTCCACGGCACGAAGACGGCGTAGAGCGGCAGGTAGAGCCAGAAGGGCGCCCGCATCGTGATCCAGATGCCGAGGTGGGTCGCCGCCGCGGCCGGCACGAGGAGCGCCGCGAGCCGCGGCCGCCAGAGCACCAGCGGGAAGAGTCCCTCGACGGCGAGCGTCGCCCACGAGAGCGCGACGCAGAGCGCGTGGTGGCCGGCCAGCCACGGGCCGGCGCTCGTGCCCCAGAAGACGCCCTCCTGCAGCAGGTAGGCCTGGAGCGTGAAGCCGTTCGCCCACGCGGGGCCGCTCGCGCCGAGCTTGCAGACGGCGGCGGAGAGGTAGCAGAGCGCGAAGAGCCAGCGCATCAGCTCGAGCGGCCAGCGGGCGAGCTCGCTCGTCGCGGCGAACGGGCGGCCGCGCCGGCGCGCGAGCCACGCGTCGAGCGAGAGCGCCTCGCCCGACGGCGCCGCGGCCAGCGCGAGGAGCGCCATCACGGTGAGCGCCTCGATGTGGTGGTGCTCGCCGTAGGAGTAGCCGTAGCCCGAGATCAGCAGGTTGCCGAGCGCGAAGAGGAGGAGCGCCGCGCGCGTGCGCCAGCCGGCGAGCGCGACGACGCCCGCCGCGATGGCGATCCGCTGGACCCACTCCATCGCGACGAGCGGCGGCCGGAAGCCGTCGCCCCACGGCAGCAGCAGCAGCCGGACGATCGGCACCGGATGCCACTGCGCGTCGGGCAGCGCGGCCAGCAGGTGGAGGCGGCCCCAGACCGGGAAGGTGAAGAGCGCGTAGGGGACGACCATCACGAAGAGCAGCGTCGCGACGACCAGCAGGCGCACGATCGCGAGGTCGCGCAGCGGCGCCGGCGCGAAGAAGCGGCGCTCGACCGACGCGGCGAGCGCGGCGGCGAGGCGCCTCATCGCGGCTCCTCGCGCGTCAGGTCGTAGCGCCGCTCGACGACGGTCGCGCCGTCGACGACGCCGCGACGGTCGACGATCGCCGGCACGTTCTCGCAGCGCAGCTCCACCAGCGTCGCGCCGCCGCGCTCCGCGAAGCGCGCGGCCAGCGGCGCCGCCTGCTCGCGCGCGCCGCCGCGCAGCGGGTTCATCCAGTCGTCGCGGAAGGTCCGGAAGCCGAGGCCGACCGACTCGGGCGTCACGTCGTGGCGCGCGCCCGCCGCGTCGATCCCGACGACGCGCGGCCGCGCGATCGCGCGCCCCTCGGGCCACGACTGCGTGTACATGTCGTAGGCGAGGAACGGCCAGAGCGTCGGGTTCGGCGCGACGCGCAGTGGCGCCAGCGCGGCGAAGCGCTCCGGCGGCGAGAGGAGCTTCAGTCCGGCGACGGCCTGGAGCGCGAGGAACGCCGCGATCACCGCCAGCGCGAGCCGCCGCCGCCGCCACCGGTCGGGCGGCGGGCCGGCGTCGAGCGGTCTCTCGGCGGGAGCCATCGCCGCCGTTTCTAACCCGTGGGCATCCTCGGCGCGGCGACGCCTCGATGGAAAAGAGGGGGGCCCCTCGGTAGTACTGCTCCATGGCGCTCTCGAACCGCATCGTCACGACCGGGCTGACCTTCGACGACCTGCTGCTGCTGCCCGGCCGCAGCGAAGTCCTGCCGACCTCGGTCGACCTCTCCACGCGCTTCTCGCGGCGCGTCGAGCTCAAGGTCCCGATCTCGAGCGCGGCGATGGACACCGTCACCGAAGCCAACCTCGCCATCGCGCTGGCGCGGCAGGGCGGCATCGGCGTGATCCACCGCAACCTGACGCCCGACGAGCAGGCGCTGCAGGTCGACCGCGTGAAGCGCAGCGCCAACGGCGTGATCCTCGATCCGGTCACGCTGCCGCCCGACGCCGACGTCGGTCGCGCGCGCGAGCTGATGGAGGCGCACTCGATCTCGGGCATCCCGATCGTCGACGCGGAGAAGGTGATCGGGATCCTGACGCGGCGCGACCTGCGCTTCCAGGAGGCCGCCGGCTCGAAGGTGCGCGACGTGATGACGAAGACGCCGATCACGGCGCCGCCCGGCACCACGCTCGAGCAGGCGAAGAAGATCCTCCACCAGCGCAAGGTCGAGAAGCTGCTCCTCGTCGACGGCGAGATGCGGCTCCAAGGCCTGATCACGATGAAGGACATCAAGCACCTCGACGAGTACCCGAACGCCTGCCGCGACGCGCGCGGCCGCCTGCGCGTCGCCGCGGCGGTCGGCGTCTTCGACGAGGAGCGGTCGGCGGCGCTCGTCGAGGCCGACGTCGACGTCCTGGTGGTCGACACGGCGCACGGCCACTCTCAGAACGTGATGAAGACCGTGCGGATGCTCAAGGAGCGCTTCCCCGCGATCGACGTCGTGGCCGGCAACATCGCGACGACCGAGGCGGCGAACGAGCTGGTCGAGGCGGGCGCCGACGCGCTCAAGGTCGGCATCGGGCCGGGCTCGATCTGCACGACGCGCATCGTCGCGGGAGTCGGCGTGCCGCAGCTCTCCGCGATCGACTTCTGCGTCGAGGCGGCGAAGCGCGCCGGCGTGCCGGTCATCTCCGACGGCGGCATCCGCCACTCGGGCGACATCGTGAAGGCGCTGGCGGCCGGCGCGTCGTGCGTGATGCTCGGCGCGCTCTTCGCCGGCGTCGACGAGTCGCCGGGCGAGAACGTCCTCTTCCGCGGCCGGACCTACAAGGAGGTCCGCGGCATGGGGTCGATCGGCGCGATGATGGACGGCTCCGACCGCTACGGGCAGGGCAAGCTGCGGCAGCGCGACAAGCTGGTGCCCGAGGGCGTCGAGGGGCTGGTGCCGCAGCGCGGCCCGCTCGCGAACTTCGTCTACCAGCTCTGCGGCGGCGTGCGCAGCGGCATGGGCTACGTCGGCGCGCCGACGCTGTCCGAGCTGCAGGCGAAGGCGCGCTTCGTGCAGGTCACGAGCGCCGGCCTGCGCGAGAGCCACGCCCACGACATCAAGATCACGCGCGAGGCGCCGAACTACTTCGCCGCGGACGCGGAGCAGTGACGTGAATCGCCAGCGCGTCCTGATCCTCGACTACGGGTCGCAGTACACCCACCTGATCACGCGCCGCGTGCGCGAGCTGGGGGTCTACGCCGAGACGCTGCCGTGCTGGGTCGCCGACGGCGACGCGCCGAAGGCCGCCGACGGGCTGGTCGGGATCGTGCTGTCGGGCGGGCCGAACAGCGTCTACGACGCCGGCGCGCCGCAGGTCCCCGACTGGGTGCTGGCGCGCGGCGTGCCGGTGCTCGGCGTCTGCTACGGCATGCAGGCGCTGGCGTACAAGCTCGCGGGCCCCGACGCCGTCGCGCGCGGCGCGAAGGGCGGCGAGTACGGCCACGCGACGATCGAGCGCGTCGACGGCGCCGGTGCCGACGAGAGCCCGCTCCTGAAAGGCGTGAGCCGCACGACCGGCGTCTGGATGAGCCACGGCGACAGCGTCGCGCGCGTGCCGGCCGGCTTCCGCCTCATCGCCAAGTCGGCGAGCTGCCCGATCGCCGCGATCGAGGATCGCGCGCGCCGCATCTACGCCGCGCAGTTCCACTCCGAGGTGACCCACACGCGCGAGGGGCGGACGCTCCTCTCGAACTTCCTCTACGCCATCTGCGGCGCGAAGAAGAGCTGGGCGATGGAGTCGTTCCTCGAGGAGGCGAAGCAGAAGGTGCGCGCGCAGGTCGGCAAGGCGCGCGTGATCCTCGGCCTCTCGGGCGGCGTCGACTCGTCGGTGGCCGCGGTGCTGCTGCACGAGGCGATCGGCGACCAGCTCACCTGCATCTACGTCGACAACGGCCTCATGCGCGCCGGCGAGAGCGACGAAGTGGTCGCCACCTTCCGCGACCACTTCAAGATCGCGCTGCGCGCCGTCGACGCGAGCGACCGCTTCCTCTCGGCGCTGCACGGCGTCTCCGACCCGGAGCAGAAGCGCAAGATCATCGGCCGCGTCTTCGTCGAGGTCTTCGAGGCCGAGGCGAAGGCGCTCGGCGACGCGAAGTTCCTCGGCCAGGGCACGCTCTACCCCGACGTGATCGAGTCGGTCTCGCCGAAGGGCGGACCGTCCCACACGATCAAGACGCACCACAACGTCGGCGGCCTGCCGGAGAAGCTCGGGCTCGGCCTGGTCGAGCCGCTGCGCGAGCTCTTCAAGGACGAGGTGCGCGAGCTCGGACGGCGCCTCGGCCTGCCCGCCTCGATCCTCGAGCGCCACCCCTTCCCCGGCCCGGGCCTCGCCGTCCGCTGCCTCGGCGCGCTGGACACCGAGAGCCTCGCGCTGCTGCGCGCCGCCGACAAGATCGCGCGCGACGAGCTCGCGAAGGGCGGCTGGATGGGGCGGACCGCGCAGGCGTTCGTCGTGCTGCTGCCGGTGCGCAGCGTCGGCGTGCAGGGCGATTGCCGGACCTACGGCCGCGTCTGCGTGCTGCGCGCGGTCGAGACCGAGGACTTCATGACGGCGGGCTGGGCCCACCTTCCTCACGAGCTCCTCGCGAGCATCGCCAACCGGATCACCAACGAGGTGCGCGGCATCAACCGCGTCACCTACGACATCACGAGCAAGCCGCCCGCGACGATCGAGTGGGAGTGAGCGCGGCGCCCCGGCGCGTCGCGCTCGCGGGCCGATTCACTGGCCGATGTAGCCGAGGTCCTTCAGCCGCTGGATCTCGGCCGGCGTGAGGTCGCGCGACTGGCGCGTGCCGCTCGACGGCAGCTCGGCGGCGGCGGCGCGCAGCGCCGCCTTGCGCGAGTCGAGCTGGAAGAGGAGCGCGCGCGTGCGCGCCGGATCCTCGCCGGCGCGGTCGATCGTCTCGCCGGGATCGTCGCCGACGTGGAAGAGGCGGACGCGCGCCTCTTCGCCCTCCTTCGCGATCCAGCGCATCACCTTCCACGGCCCGGCGACGAGCGCTTCGCGGCTGCCGGGCGCGTCGACGTCGCCGAGCAGCAGAAGGCGCGACTCCTCCTCGTCGCCGCCCGGACCGAAGCGGTCGACGCCCATCACGCGCGGATCGGGCGGCAGGCGCAGCAGCGACGCGATCGTCGGCGCGAGGTCGCCGAGCTCGACCGCGCCGTCGTGGACCCGGCCGCGCGGCACGCCGGGCCCGCGCACGATCCACGGCACGCGCGTCGTCTCGGACCAGAGCTCCTTGTGGTGGCCGAACCAGCCGTGCTCGAGGAACTCCTCGCCGTGGTCGGCCATCAGGCAGACGACGGTGTCGTCGGCGATGCCGAGCGCGTCGAGCGCGTCGAGCAGCCGCTTCACCAGCAGCTCGTCGGCCTGCGCCAGCGTCGCGGCGTAGAGCGTCTTGATCCGCTTCAGCGCCGCGGCGTCGCCCTCCTTCGCCGCCGCGCCGAGCTTCAGCGGCAGGTCGCCGAGATGGGGCGCGCCCGCGTCGGGGAGGCGCGCGAGCCACGGCGCCTTCGGGTCGTAGTTGTGGACCAGGAAGGTGTGGACGAAGAGGCAGAACGGCACGTCGGCGTGGCGGCGGAGCCAGTCGATCGCGGGCGCGAGGTCGTCGACGTCGCCGCGCGCCTTCGCCGCCTTCACGACGTCGAGGTCGTGGATCAGCCGCGTGAGCCCCATCGGATCGTCGACGCCGTAGTAGTCGAAGCCGAGGCCGAAGCCGTTGCGCGGATGGACCGGCCCGCCCGCGGTGAAGGCGGCCGTCGCGAAGCCCGCGTCGCGCAGCCGCGCGCCGAGCGGCGCCGACCGCAGCGGGTCCATCGCGCGCTCGCTCTCGAGCGAGCCGTGGACCGCCGGATGCTGGCCGGTCATCGCGCTCATGTGGGTCGGCAGCGTCCACGACGACGGCGACTGCACGTGGGCGAAGCGGGTGCCGGCGGCGGCCAGCGCGTCGATCGCGGGCGAGAGGCCGCGGCGGTCGCCGTAGCAGCCGACGTGGTCGGCGCGCAACGTGTCGAGCGAGATCAGCAGCAGGTTCGGCGCGCGCGGCGCGGCCGACGGCGCGAGGAGCTCCGGCGCGAAGCAGGCGGCGACGACGTCGTCGGCGCGCGTGCCCGCGTCGGCGGTGAGGGCGAGCTCGACCGTGCGGCCGGCCCACGGCGCGAGATCGAGCTCGACGAGATCGGGCGCCTGGCCCGCGTCGGGCGGCGGGCTCGTCGCGCGGCGTTGCCACGCGGGCGCGCCGTCGATCGCGATCGAAAGCGCGGCTTCGAGCCCCTCGCGCGAGGCGAGCGCGCCGGGACGGAAGAGGAGGCGCGGCCGCTCGGCCGGCACGACGACCCGCCATGCGACGCGCACGCCGCTCGGCAGCAGCAGCGCGTCGGACGCGGCGCGGATCAGGTCGAGCGTGCGCGCGAGCGGATGGGTCGCGCGGTCGAAGGAGAGGCGCGGTCGCTGGCCGAGGACGGCGACGGAAGGCGCCGCGCGCACGGCGACCCAGTCGACCTCGAGCGGCGCGTCGCCGGGGAAGAGCGACAGGCTGAGCGAGCGCTGCCCTTCCGTCGGCTCGAGGAGGAGCGCGAGCGTCGTCCACGCTCCCGCGGCGGCGGCCGGCAGCTCGATGATGCGTTGCCGCGCGAGCGCGGCGGGGTCGATCGCGTGGACGAGCGCGGCGCGCTGCGCGGCGTCGTCGGGAGGGGCGAAGGAGTGGGGGAGCGCCATCAGGCGCGGCCGCTCCTCGCTCGGCGCGCCGCGGGACGCCGCGTCCATCGCGGAGGTCGCGGCGGTCGCGGCGGTCGCGGCCCGGCGCACGCGCGCGAGCACGAGGGCCGGCTGCTCCGCGCCCACCGCGACGAGGCGATGGAGGCCGCCATCCTCCGGCGCGAGCCGCCACGTCGAGTCGCGTTGCGGCTGCACGTTCGCGTGCGGCGTCGCGGCGAGCGAGACGTCGAGCTCCTCGACCCAGCGACCGTCGAACCAGCCGGCGTCGGGCCGCGCGCTCGCGTCGTCACGCCACGTCTCGCGGCCGAGTTCCTCGTCGAGGCGGCCGTCCACGCCGCGCAGCGGACCGGTGATCGTCGCCGCGTCGAGATGGTCGAGCAGCCGCAGCGGCGCGCCGCGCGCGACGAGCGGCTCGGGCGACGCCGCGGCCGGCACCTCGCCGCCCCCGCGACACGCCGCGAACGCCGCCACGACCGCCGCCACGAGCGCGATCGCCAGCGTCGCCGCGCCCCTCATCCGAGCACCGAGAGGCCGTACGCCCCGCGGCGCTGCACGCCGCGCGCGAAGCGGTCGGGCGCGAAGAAGTCGCGGTCGAACGGCCCGTCGTCGCCGCCGACCAGCAGCGCGACGAGCGCGTCGCCGACGCTCGGGCCGAGCTTGAAGCCATGGCCGCTGAAGCCCGACGCGATCCAGAGCCCGTCGCAGCCCGGCACCTGGCCGATCAGCGCCTGCGCGTCGGGCGTCACGGTGTAGAGCGCCGCGACCCCGCCCCAGCAGACGGCGTCGCGATAGCTCGCGTCTCGGCGCGCGAGGCGGTCGCGGCTGTCGTCGAGGAAGGCGCCGTCGACTCCTTCGTCGTAGCGGTCGGGGTCGGCGACGGGACGGTCCCCGTCGTAGGCGAGGCGGCCGACGCGCGTGAAGCTGGTCGCCTCGCTCTTCCAGTAGACGTCGTTCACGAGGTCGGCCCAGATGCAGCGGTCGGGGCCGTGCGCAGCCGGCGGGATGAAGAACGCCTGCTCGGGCCGCACCGCCGCGAGCGGGAGGTCGACGCCCGCCGCCATCAGCAGCGCGCGCGACCACGGACCGCCGCAGACGACGACCGCGCGCGACGCGAGGCGCGAGCCGTCGGCGAGACGGACGCCCGTCGCGCGGCGCTGCGAGTCGCGCTCGATCGCGGCGACCGCGACCCCTTCGCGGAGCTCCGCGCCCGCGGCGCGCGCCTGCGCGGCGGCCGCCTGCAGCGCGAGGCCGGGGACGACGAAGGCCGCCTCGCGCTCGAAGCAGCCCGCCTCGCCGTCGGCGAACGTGGCGCGCGGCTCGAACTGGCGCAGCGCGGCGGCGTCGAGGAGCGCGACGTCGACGCCGAGCGAGCGCTGGAGCGCGACGTTCTTCTCGAGGCCGGCGCGCTCCGCCGGACCGCCGACGAAGGCCATGCCGGGCGACTGGAAGCCGATGCCGCCGCGCGTCCGCTCGTGCAGCTCGCGGTAGGCGGACAAGCTCGCGCGCGCCATGCGGATCAGCGTCGCGTGCGAGTAGTGCTGCCGCAGGATCGCGCCCGACTTGCCCGACTCGCCCGCGCCGAACCGCCTCTTCTCGAGGAGCACCACGCGGCCGGCGCGCGCCGCGGCGAGGCGCCACGCGACGTGGAGCCCCATGATCCCGCCGCCGATCACGACGACGTCGGCGGTCGGCTCCACGTCAGCTTCCCGGCTTCCCGAGCTTCTGGAGCAGCAGCTCCTTGATCTTGTTCGGGTCGCCCTTGCCCTTCGTCGCCTTCATCACGCGGCCGAGCAGCGCGTTCAGCGCCGTCTCCTTGCCGCCGCGATAGTCGCCGACCACCTTCGTCTCGGCCGCGATCACCGCGTCGACCGCGCCCGCGAGCTCGCCGCTGTCGCGGATCTGCAGCAGGTCGAGCGCGGCCGCGGCCTGCGCCGCCTTCTCGCCCGTCTCGAGCATCCGCCGCATCACCTTCTTCGCCGCCTGGTGCGACAGCTCGCCCTTCTCCTCCATCGCGACCAGCGCGTGGAGGTCGGCCGCGCCGAGCTTCAGCTGCGCCAGCTCGCCCTTCGTCTCGCCGAGGAAGGCGAGCACTTCGCCCTGGATCCAGTTGGCCGCGGCCTTCGGCGGCAGCCCGGCCGCGACGACTCCCTCGAAGAAGCGGGCGAGCGCCGGCTCCTCGGTCAGCACGCGCGCGTCGTACTCGGAGAGTCCCCACTCGCCCTGGTAGCGCCGCCGCTTCGCGGTCCACTCCTCGGGCATCGCGGCGCGCGCCCGGTCGATGCGGGCCGATCCGACGTCGAAGAGCGGCAGGTCGGGGTCGGGGAAGTAGCGGTAGTCGTGCGCGTCCTCCTTCTTGCGCATCGAGACCGTCGTCCCCTCGCTGTCGCGGAACGAGCGAGTCTCCTGCACGACCTTCTCGCCGCGGCCGACGAGTTCTCCCTGCCGCGCGATCTCGAAGACGAGCGCCCGCTCGACGTTCTTGAAGGAGTTGATGTTCTTCACCTCGACCTTCGTGCCGAACTCCTGCTGCCCCTTCGGACGCACCGAGACGTTGGCGTCGCAGCGCAGCGACCCCTTCTCCATGTCGCACTCGGAGACGCCGGCGAAGCGGAGCGTGCGGCGCAGCGCCTGCAGGTAGGCCGACGCCTCGGCCGGCGACGCGAGGTCGGGCATGCCGACGATCTCGACCAGCGGCACGCCGGCGCGATTGAGATCGACCAGCGAGAAGCTCGCGCCGTCGGGATGGAGCGCCTTGCCGGCGTCCTCCTCCATGTGGATGCGGCGGATCTTCGCGACCTTCGTCACGCCCTTCTCGACCTCGAACGCGAGCTCGCCCCATTCGCACAGCGGCTCGTCGAACTGCGAGATCTGGTAGCCCTTCGGGAGGTCGGGATAGAAGTAGTTCTTCCGGTCGAACTTGATCTGCTCGCGGATCTTGCAGCGCAGCGCGAGGCCCGCCTGCAGCGCGAGGTCGAGCGCCTGCTCGTTCAGCACCGGCAGCGTGCCGGGCTGCGCGGTGCAGACCGGGCAGACGCGCGTGTTCGGCTGGCCGCCGAAGTCGGCGGGGCAGCGGCAGAAGAGCTTCGAGCGCGTCGCGAGCTGGCAGTGCACCTCGAGGCCGATGACCGGTTCAAGCTCCACGGGGCGCCTCCAGCGGCGAGAGATCGAGGGCGAGCTTCTTCTCGAGCTCGCGCGCGACGGCCAGAAGTCGGGCATCGGAGAGCGCAGGTCCCTGCAGCTGCGCGCCGATCGGCAGGCCCGCCTTCGACTTGCCGCACGGGAACGAGAGCGCCGGCAGCCCGGCCAGCGGCGCCGGCGCGGTGAAGACGTCGCAGAGGTACATCTGCACCGGGTCGTCGCTCTTCTCGCCGAGCGGGAAGGCGGGCGTCGGCGTCGTCGGGCCGAGCACGACGTCGCACTGCGCGAACGCCCGCGCGAACTCCTCGCCGATGCGCGCGCGCACCTGCAGCGCCTTCTTGTAGTAGGCGTCGTAGTAGCCGGCCGAGAGCGCGTAGGTGCCGAGCATGATCCGGCGCTTCACCTCGTCGCCGAAGAGGCGTCGCGTCGCGCCGTACATCGCGTGGAGGTCCTGCGCCTCGTCGCGCGGGCCGTAGCGGACGCCGTCGAAGCGGGCGAGGTTGCTCGACGCCTCCGACGTGACGACGAGGTAGTAGGTCGGGATCGCGTAGGGGGTGAGCGGCAGGTTCAGCGGGACGAGCTTCGCGCCACCCGCGACCGCGAGCTGCTCGACCTTCTCCAGCGTCGCGCGCACCTCGCCGTCGATCGAGTCGGAGCGGTATTCGGCCGGGATCCCGATGCGCAGGCCGGCCAGCGCGGCGCCGCCCTTGCCGCCGTCGCCGGCGCGCGGCGCCGCAGGCCGTGACGTCGAGTCCCGCGAGTCCGGGCCGGCGACGACGTCCATCAGCAGCGCGCAGTCCTCGACGTTCAGCGCCATCGGCCCGACCTGGTCGAGCGACGACGCGAAGGCGATCAGCCCGTAGCGCGAGATCGCGCCGTAGGTGGGGCGGTGGCCGACGATGCCGCAGAGCGCGGCCGGCTGGCGCACCGAGCCGCCCGTGTCGCTGCCGAGCGCCAGCGGCGCGAAGCCGGCCGCGACCGCCGCCGCGCTGCCGCCGCTCGAGCCGCCCGGCACGCGCTTCACGTCGTGGGGATTGCGCGACGCGCCGTAGCCCGAGTTCTCGGTCGACGCGCCCATCGCGAACTCGTCGAGGTTGGTCTTGCCGATCAGCACGCCGCCCGCGGCGCGGATCCTCTCGACGACGTGGGCGTCGTAGGGCGGCTTGTAGCCAGCGAGGATCTTCGACGCGCAGGTGGTCGGCACGCCGCGCGTGCAGAGGTTGTCCTTGATCGCGACGGGCACGCCGAGCAGCGCGCCCTCCTTCTCTCCGCGCGCCACGCGGGCGTCGACCGCATCGGCCTGCGCCCGCACGTCGGCGGGATCGACGTGGAGGAACGCGCGCACGGTCGGATCGTGCTGCGCGATCCGCGCGAGGTAGTGGTCGGCGACCTCGCGCGCCTTCACGCGGCCCGCGCGGACCGCGGCCGCGATCGCGGCCGCCGACTTCGCCAGTTCGGTGGGGAGCATCGCGGGTCCCGTCACTCGACCACGCGCGGGACGCGGAAGAGCTCGCCCGCGGCGCCGCGCGACAGCGCGACGAGCTGGTCCGGCGCGGCGAACGGCGTCGCCTCGTCGCGGCGCAGCGGCGAGCGCAGTTCCGGCGGATGGGAGGCGGGCGCGACGCCGGCGGTCTCCACCTCGGCCAGCTTCTGGAAGTAGCCGAGGATCGCGGTCAGCTGGCCGGCGAACCGGCCGAGCTCCGGCTCGGTAAGGGTGAGCCGGGCCAGTCCGGCGATCTTCTGCGCTTCGCGGAGATCCATTGCTGCTCCTGGGATCGGGCGCACGTGGCGTCCGCTTCGAAGGGCGCCAACGTAGCGGCTCGCTCGGGGCGCGGAAGCGGGCGGCGGCGGCGGCCGTCGGCGGCGAAGTGGCGCGGCGCGCGAGCGGCGGTATCGTTCCCGCCCGTCGGCGACGGCGCATGTCGCAGCCGACGGAAGGCAAGGGGGATGCTCGACCGCCTCAATCCCACGGTGATCGGCTGCGCGCTGAACGTCGTCGGGCTGTTCTTCCTGGCGTCGGCGATCTCCTTCCAGCGGCCGCGCCGTCAGATCGAGGAGCTGCTGGGCGTCGAGCGCCCGCGCAACCTCCTCGCCGTGCGCGAGCAGCTGGTCCACCAGATCCAGACCTACCTCGGCTTCGGCGTGCTGGTGATCGGCTACGTGCTGCTGATGGGCGACGCGCTCGAGCGCGTGAAGACGGCGCCCGCCGACGGGAGCGACCACCAGCTCCTCTGGATCGTGGTGCTGCTGCTCGTCGCGCTGCTCGGGACCACCGTCGCGTTCAAGCTGATCAAGGAGATCTACGCGCGGTCGAAGTTCCGGCGGCTGCTGCGCGAGGTGGTGCACGACTCCAACTTCAACCTCGAGAAGAACCCGCAGCTCTCCGTGCAGATCGGCGAGCTCCTCCACATCCCGAAGGGGGCGGAGGAGTCGGTCGCCGAGTACATCGCGAAGGTGCGCGCGGCGCTGAAGCTCAAGTCGCCCGCGCCGAGCGGGACGGGCCTCGGCAGCAGCTCGTCGCTGGGCGCCGGCCTGCGGCAGCGGCAGCCGAAGTAACCGTCCGAGCAGCGTCACCTCGGCGCGCGCGCGTCGTCCTGCGCGCCATGGATCGACGAAGCCTCGTTCCGGTGCGCGCGGCGTTCGGCCTCGTGTCGGCGCTGCTGCGCGACGCCGGCGACCTCCTCTTCCCGCGTCGCTGCCTCGCGTGCGACGGCGATCGCGAGCGCGACGACGGCGCGCCGCTCCCCGGCCTCTGCCCCGGCTGCCTCGCCGCGTGGCCGCGTCGCGTCGCGAGCCGCGACGCTCCGTCGCCGCTCGAGGTCGGGACGGCGCGCTTCGCCCGCGTGGTCGTGGCGCTGCGCTACGAGGCGCCCGCGAGCGAGGTGATCCTGCGGCTCAAGTACGGCGGCCTCGATGCGGCGGCGCTGCCGCTGGCCGCTTCCCTGGCTCGAGCGCTGCGGGAGGCGCTGGCGGCGACGGCGGCGGACGGCGCGCCCGGCCCGACCGAGGGTTTTCCCGAACTCCTCGTGCCGATCCCGATGCACCCGCTGAAGCGCTGGCTGCGCGGCGGCGACCACGCCGAGCTGCTGGTCGAGGAGCTCGGCCTCGCGCTGGGGCTGCCGGTGGTCGGGGCGCTCCGGCGGCGGCGCGCGACCGCGGCGCAGGGCGGGGCGCGGTCGCTGCGCGAGCGGATCGCGCAGGTGCGCGGCGCCTTCGTCGCGCGCGGGCGGCGGCTGCGCGGCGCCCACGTCGGCCTCGTCGACGACGTCGTGACCTCGGGCGCGACCGCCTCGGCCGCGGCGAAGGCGCTGCGCCTCGCCGGCGCGCGCGCCGTCACGCTGCTGGCGGTCGCCGGGAACGGATGAGCGCGCGGGCGCTGCTCCGCCGGCTCAGCTCCCGCCGCGCGCCTCTTCGCGGAGGAGGCGGAGGTCGCGGACGAACTGGCCGATCGCCTTCTTGTCGTCCTCGACGATGTCGCCGAACTCCGCCTTCACGCGGATCCCCTCCTTCGTCTTCTCCGCGCTCTTCAGCGTGCAGGGGAAGTCGAAGTAGTAGGCGCGCATGAAGAGCGGCAGGCGGAACTTCGCCTTCACCTGCGCGCCGGCCGGGTAGAGCGACGTCTCGCCGCCGCCGAGGAAGGTGATCGCGTTCTCCTCGAGCGACGCCATCTTCGCGACGCCGCCGAGCTCGGAGTACTTCTTGTGCAGCGCCGCGTCGGCGAAGCGGACCAGCACCGCGTTCTCGGCCGGGACGTCGACCGTCTCCTTGCTCGACGCGCGCAGCGCCTTCGACGCCTCCTCGTCGCTCCCGAAGATCTTGATGAGCTGCCCGAGGCCGAGCAGGTCGAAGGTCTCCTTCACGCGCGCGCTCGGCTCCGAGAAGACGAGGTCGCCGCCCATCCCGCGCACCCGCTTGCGCGCCTTGATGAGGCTGCCGACGGCGGTCGAGTTGATGAAGAGGACGAGGCGCATGTTGACGACGATCGAGGAGACGCCCGACTGGACGATCGCCTCGATCTGCTCGAGGAACGGGTTCGCCGCGAAGGCGTCGAAGTCGCCGGTCAGCGCGAGGGAGGCGACGCCTTGGTCGAGCACGGTCCGCTGGATCTTCATGGGCTCTCCGTCACCTTCGATCACGATCCGACATGCGCCGCCGCTCGCCGCGTCCGTTCGCGGCGCCAACCGAGGGGCGGCATCGTGCCGGGCTCGCGCCGATCGGTCAAGGTAGCGCGACGGGGCGCATGCGTGACACGGCGCGCCTCGGACCTGCTTCGTCGCAGCGCGGCAGCGCGGCAGCGCGCCGCCGCCGGCTGCTAGACTCCCGCCGTTTCGCGCCGCGATCCGCGGCCCGATCGAGACGGGAATCCACCCCTGCTGCCTTCGCCGTTCAAGAACCTCTTCTCCAAGCTCGGGAAGAAGGAGCCGGCCGTCGCTCCGGCGCCCGCGCCCTCCTCCGGCGCCGGCGAGAGCTCGACCTTCCTGACCGGCGACGACCGGATCGACAGCCGCAACGTGAAGCTGCTGCTCGAGACGATGGCCGACCTGATCTCCGACCACGACCCGGCCGGCCTCGTCCGCAAGATCGTCGACCGGGCGATCCGCGCCGTCCGCGCCGAGCGCTGCATCCTCCTCCTGCGCGACGGGGAGAACGACCTCCGCATCGCCGTCGCCCTCGACGACCAGGGGCGCGACCTCGGCAGCCAGTTCCGCTTCTCGAAGTCGCTCGCGCAGAAGGCGCTCGAGCAGCCCGACTGCCTGATCCGCAGCATCGGCGACAGCGAGACGCCGACCGACCTCTCGGCGTCGATCGTCGACCTGAAGCTGCGCGCGGTCATGTGCGTCCGGCTCAGCTTCAAGGACGAGGTGACCGGCGTCATCTACGTCGACTCGCGCGCGACCGCGCGCACCTTCACCGCCAAGGACTCGCGCTTCTTCGAGGCGCTGGCGCGCGCGATCTCGATCGTGATGGAGAACGCCCGGCTGCTGCGCGCCGCGCTCGAACGCGAGCGCCTGCAGCGGTCGATCGAGCTCGCGCGCGAGGTGCTGGCCAACCTGCTGCCGAAGGATCCGCTCGGCGTGCAGGGGTTCGACATCGCCGGCTGCTCGCTGCCGGCCGAGACGGCGGCGGGCGACTACTACGACTTCGTCCCGTGCCCCGACGGCCGCGTCGGCCTCGTGGTCGGCGACGTGACGGGCCACGGCATCGGCCCGGCGATGGTGATGACGGGCGCCCGCTCGGCGCTGCGCATCCTCTTCGAGCAGCCCGACCTGACCGAGGCGCAGATCCTCGCGCGGCTGAACGCGCGGCTGGTCGAGGACCTCGGCGACGGCCGCTTCATGTCGATGCTGGTCGGCCGCCTCGACGTCGCGCGCCGCGTCGTGACGTGGGCCAACGCCGGGCAGAACCCGCCGCTGCTGCTGCGCGCCGACGGCAGCGTCGCGACGCTGTCGGGCGGCGGCGTCGCGCTCGGGATCGAGGCGGGGCTCAGCTACGCGGCGCAGCCCGACATCGCGCTCGGCAAGGGCGAAGTGCTCCTCTGGCTGACCGACGGCGTCGCCGAGGCGCGCAACCCGGCGGGCGAGGAGTTCGGCGAGGCGCGCGTGATCGCGCTGATCCGCCAGCATCGCGCCGCCTCGGCGCGCAAGCTCCTGGCCGAGATCAAGCAGGCCGCGATGACGTGGTCGGGCCGCGAGTCGCTCGACGACGACGTCACGATGGTGGCGGTCCGCGCGCTGTGAGCCGCGGCGCGCCCGCGCCGGTCCACGACCTCGTCCTGCGCGACGCGCAGGTGGTCGCCGCCTCGCTCGGCGCGCCCGCGGGCGCGACGCGGCGCATCGACGTCGCGATCGACGGCGAGCGGATCACGGCGGTCGGCACGGCGCTGCCGCGCGGCCGCGCGGAGGTCGCTTGCGGCGGCGCGCTGCTGCTGCCCGGCCTGATCGACAACCACGTCCACTACCGCGAGCCGGGCGCGAGCTGGAAGGAGGGCTACGTCACGGGGACGAGCGCCAGCCTGCGCGGCGGCGCGACGACCGTCGGCGAGATCCAGAACAACGCGCCGCTGGTCGAGACGGCGGAGCAGTGGCAGGCGAAGGTGAAGTCGCTGCAGGGTCGCGCGCGCACGCGCGTGCTGGCCTACGGCTGCGCGACCAAGGGCAACCTCGCCGCGCTGCGCGAGTTGGCGGGCGTCGCGCCCGGCATCAAGGTCTTCCTCGCCGCCGACGGCGCGCTCGAGGTGTGCGAGCGGACGGCCCTGCGCGCGATCTTCGCGGAGGTCGCCGCGGCCGACGGGCTGCTGGTGATCCACGCCGAGCTCGGGCCGCTGGTCCACGCCGGCGTCGCGCAGTGGGGCGTGCGCGCCGCCGACTTCCATCGCGCCCGCAGCGCCGAGGCGGAGCGCGCCGCGATCGACCTCTGCAACGAGCTCTGCGCCGAGACGGGCGCGCGCGTCCACTACTTCCACGTCTCGTCGGCGGCGGCGTGCGCGGCGATCGCCGCCGCGAAGTCGCGCAAGCTGCCGGTCAGCGGCGCCGCGTGCGCCCACTACCTGCTCTTCACCGACGCCGACGTCGCGCAGCGCGGCGCATTGTTGAAGTGCAACCCGTCGATCAAGCAGGCGGGCGATCGCGCGGCGCTGCGCGCGGCGGTGCGCGACGGGACGCTCGACGTGATCCAGAGCGACCACGCGCCCCATCCGCGGGCGGAGAAGCTCGAGCGGCCGTTCAAGCAGGCGCCGTCGGGCATCCCGGGCGCCGACCTCTTCCTGCCGCTCTGGCTCGGCCTCGTCGACGAGGGCGTGCTGACGCTCGATCAGCTGGTGGAGCGCGGCGCGCTCGGGCCGGCGCGACTCCATCGCCTCGACGACCGCGGCCGCATCGCGCCCGGCCTGCTGGCCGATCTCGTGCTGGTCGAGCGGGGCGCGTGGACGGTGGCCGAGAGCGACTTCGCGTCGAAGGCGAAGCAGTCGCCCTACGTCGGCCGCACCCTGCAGCACCGCGTCGCGAAGGCGTGGCTCGGCGGGCGGCTCGGCTACGACCGCGCGCGCGGCGAGGACGTCGCGGCGATGGAGAAGGCCGCGCCGCCGCCCTTGGAGACGCGCGGCGCGGGCGACGGCAAGAGCGGTTGCTGCTGAGATGGCCGGAACGTTCCGCTACGAAGGGCCGATGGTCACCGTCGACGCGCTGATCGTGCGCGACGGCAAGCTGCTGCTGATCGAGCGCCAGAACGCGCCGCACGGTTTCGCGTTGCCCGGCGGGTTCGTCGACCGGAACGAGACCGTCGAGCAGGCCGTCTGCCGCGAGACGCTCGAGGAGACCGGCCTCGTCGTCACGCGCTTGAAGCAGCTCCACTGCTACAGCGACCCGAAGCGCGACCCGCGCCAGCACACCGCCGGCGTCATCTTCGAGGTCGAGACGAAGGGCGAGCCGGTCGCAGGCGACGACGCCAAGGCGTGCCGCTGGTTCCCGCTCGACGCGCTGCCGCCGTTGGCCTTCGACCACGGCGCGATCGTCGAGGACTTCAAGCGACGCCGCTATCCGGGCGGCGCGTTCGAGCCGGCGTCGCCCGCTCAGTAGCCGAGCGCGTCGAGGTCCGCGCTGCGCACGCCGCCGGGCAGCCGTTCGTCGGGCAGGCGCTGCGTCGCGAACTCGCGCCAGAGCGCATCCATCTGCGCGCGCAACTGGCGGAGCTCGGGCGGTTGCTGGTCGAGCGGCAGCGGCGTGCCGTCGGGCGCGAGCGGGGCGAGGTTCTCGCGCTCGCGCGCGTCGAGCGGCAGCGCGTGGAGCGCCAGCAGCGGCAGGCGCGGGCGGATCGGCGAATAGCGCGTCATCTCGATCAGCTTGAGGCCGCCGACCTCGATCGCGCGCAGCTCGCCGAGATGGTCTTCGTTCACTTCGGCGGCGAAGGGGCCGGCGCGTTCGCCCGTGGCGGGCAGGATCACGCGGCCGGTGGCGGCAGGCAGTCCGGGCAGTCCGCAGAGCGAGAGGAGCGTCGGCGCGACGTCGGCCAGCGAGACGGGCTGCCGCTCGCGGCGCGGCGCGAGGCCGGGCGCGCGCACGAGCAGCGGGACGCGCAGCACCTCGTCGTAGAGGGTGCGGCCGTGGCCGAAGCCGCCGTGCTCGCCCATCTCCTCGCCGTGGTCGGAGAGGAGCACGACGATCGTCTCCGAGTCGAGGCCGCGGGCGCGCAGCGCGTCGAGGAAGCGGCCGACCGCGGCGTCGGCGCCGGCGACCGACGCGTCGTAGCGGTTGCGCAGGTCGGGGAACTCGGAGAGCGGCGGCGTCCGTTCGTCGCTCTCGCCGAGCGGGTCGAACTTGCCGGGATCGCGCGTGACGCCGAACTTCTCGCACAGGACGGGCGGCGGGCGGTAGTTGTGGACCGCGTAGGTGTGGAGGAAGAGGAAGAAGGGCACGGTGCGATGGGCGTCGAGCCACTGCTCGAGCGCCGCCTGCCCGGTCCGCGCCCAGAGCGCGGCGTTCAGCTCCGGCTCGCCGGGCCGCGGCAGCAGCTGCCGCATCGGCTCCTGCTCGTGGAAGAAGGGGTCGAGCGTCGTCCAGCGGTCGAAGCCGCGCCACAGCCCGTAGAGCGGCGAGAGGAAGCCGCCGCCGGTGAACGCCGCCGTCGCGCAGCCCGCTTCGCGGAAGCGGTCGACGAGGCGGGCGCAGGCGCCGGCGGCCAGCGACGAGTCGAACCGCTCGATCCCGTGGACGGCGGGCGGCAGCCCGGTCAGCAGCGTCGCGTGCGACGGCAGCGTGTAGGGCGCCAGCGCGCGCGCCTCCTCGAAGACGACCGCGTCGCGCGCGAACGCGTCGATCGCGGGGCTGGTGGCGAGGCCGTCGTCGCGCTTCGCGCCGTAGCAACCGAGGCGGTCGGGCCGCAGCGTGTCGACGCTGATCAGCACGACGTTGCGCGGCGCGCCGGCGGGGCGCGCGCACGGCGCGAGCGACGGGAAGGAGAAGGCGACGAGATCCTCGGTGGGGCGGCCGCCGGCCGAGGTCGCGGTGAGGACGAGCGTCGCCGCCTCGCCGCGGCCGACGTGCTCGACGTCGACGTCGTGCCAGCCGGCGGTCGTCGGGCGCGTGCGCGGCGCCGAGTCGGGCTGCGGCAGCGGCAACGGCGTCGTGCCGTCCGCCGTCTCGATCGCCGCGGTGAAGCGGACGGTGGTCCGCGCGGCGCTGGAGCGCGCCTCCTCGGCGACGCCGTAGCCGAAGCGGAGGCGGAAGCGGCCGGGCGGCAGCGTCGTCGCGATGCGGACCTCGCTCGGCGGCGGCGCGAGCCAGGCGAGGCGCGTCTCGCCGCCGATCGTCACCTCGCGTTCGAGCGGGGAGGCGCTGCGGCGCGCGGCGTCGGCGAGCGGCGGCAGCATGCGCGCGAGCGGCAGCTCGAAGAGGGCGAGCTCGTCGAAGTCGACCGTTCCGGTCGCGGCGGGCGCGGGCTTCGGCGCGTCGCCGTCGGGCGCGCCGCCGAAGAGCAGCACCAGCACGCTCGCGGCGCGCGGGCTGGTCGTGAAGGCGACGCGACAGTCGCCCCACGAGCCGTCGTCGGGAGCGGCGGCGCGATGCTCCGCGATCGGCGCGCCGAGCAGCGGCTGCAGCGCGGCGAGCGTCGCGTCGGACGGCAGGCGGCCCTGGATCGGCCGCGCGAACTCGACGACCGCGAGCTCGCCGCAGCGGGCGGGCAGCGGCGCGTCGCCGGTCGCGACCGGCTTGCGCGCCGCGACGCGCGCGAGGTAGGGGGCGTCGCTGCGGATCGGCAGCCACCAGATCTGGGCGCCGGCGGGCCGCTCGAAGCGCAGCCCGTTCGCGCCCTGCTTCGCGGCCGCGGCGGCGCGCGTGGCGACGGGCGGCGGCGCGCCGTCGACCTTGCGGATCGGGGAGAGGAGCGCGTCGCGCGGTTCGGTGTCGAGGTCGAACGAGCGGGCGAACGACGGCTGGAGCCCCGCCTCGATCGCGCCGTCCGGCCGCTGCCACGGCGTGCGCACGGCGACGCGGGCCGACTCCTCGAGCCGCACGACGCGCGCGACGCCCTCGACCGGCGGCTCGCCGCCGCACGCGGCGACGAGGAGCGCGAACGCGGCCGCGCCGCGCCGCGCGTTCAGTGGGCGTCGAGCCACGTCGCCCCCTCGCCGAGGTCGACCTTGAGGCGCACCGAGAGCGAGAGCGCCCCCTCCATGCAGCGCCGCGCGAGCGCGCCGACGGTCGCGCTCTCGCCAGGCGCGACGTCGAAGACGAGCTCGTCGTGGACCTGGAGGATCATGCGCGAGCGCAGCTTCGCCGCCGCCATCTCGCGGTCGACCGCCAGCATCGCGAGCTTGATGAGGTCGGCGGCGGTCCCCTGGATCGGCGTGTTGACCGCGACGTTGCGCGCGTTCGCCTGGACGCGCGGGTCGTCGCTCTGGATCTCGGGGATCGCGCGCACGCGGCCCAGCAACGTCGTCACCTTGCCGGTCTTGCGCGCCTGGTCGACGGTCGCGTCGAGCCAGCGGCGCACGCCGCCGAAGACGCCGAAGTAGCGCTCGATGAACGCCTGCGCCTCGGCGAACTTGAGCCCCGTCTCGCGCGCGAGGCGCTGCGCGCCCATGCCGTAGATGATCCCGAAGTTGATCGCCTTGGCGCGCGTGCGCAGCTCGGGCGTGACCTCGCCGATCGGGACGCCGAAGACCAGCGACGCGGTGCGGCGGTGGACGTCCTCGTCGGCGGCGAAGGCGGCGCGCAGCTGCTCGTCGCCGGCGAGGTGGGCCAGCAGGCGCAGCTCGACCTGCGAGTAGTCGGCGGAGATCAGCGTGCCGCCCTCGAAGCTCGACTTGAAGGCGCGGCGGATCTCGCGGCCGAGCGGCGTGCGGATCGGGATGTTCTGGAGGTTCGGGTCGCTCGAGGAGAGGCGGCCGGTCGCGGCGACCGCCTGGTTGAACGAGGTGTGGAGGCGGCCGCTCTCCGGATTCACCAGCTTCGGCAGCACCTCGAGGTAGGTGGAGCGGAGCTTCTCGACCTGGCGGTACTCGAGGACCGCCGCGACGATCGGGTGCTCCTCCATCGACTCGAGGAAGTCGGCGTTGGTGGAGAAGCCGGTCTCGGTGCGCGGCACCTTCTTGATGCCGAGCTGCTCGTGGACCTTGAGCTTCTCGTAGAGGACGCCGGCGAGCTGCTGCGGCGACTTCACGTTGAACGGCTCGCCCGCGATCTCGTGGATCTTCTTCTCGAGCTCCTCGCCGCGCGCGAGGCAGCGCTTCGTCAGCTCGTCGAGCGCGGCGACGTCGAGCGCGACGCCCGCCGCCTCCATCCGCTTCAGCACGTCGATCAGCGGGAGCTCGAGCTCGCGGAAGAGCTTCTCGACGCCGCCGGCCGCCAGCTCCGCGCGCAGCGGCGCGACGAGGCGGAAGGTCCAGTCGGCGTCCTCGCACGCGTACTCGGCCACCTTCGCGACGTCGACCTGGTCCATCGTCACCTGCTTCTTGCCGGTGCCGATCAGCTCGCTCGTCTTGATCTTCACGAACTGGAAGTAGTGGAGCGCGAGCGAGTCGAGCGAGTGGCTCGCCGCGCCCGGAGCGGCGCAGTAGTGGGCGACCATCGTGTCGAACGCGAGGCCGTGGAGCGGGAGGCCGGCGCGCGCGAGGACGTGCTGGTCGTACTTCGAGTTCTGGCCCGCCTTCGCGACCGCCGGGTCGGCCAGCAGCGCGCGGAGCTCGGCCAGCGCGGGGTCCTTCTCGACGCCGCTCTTCGAGCTGGCCGCCGCGAAGAGGCCGGTCCCCGGCTCGCGGAACGGGACGTAGAAGGCGCGCCCCTCCCGGCCGCAGAGCGAGATGCCGACGAGATCGACGCGCAGCGCGTCGAGGCCGGTCGTCTCGGTGTCGACGACCAGCAGCGGGCAGCCGCGCAATTCGGCGACGGCGGCGCGCAGCTCGTCGCCGCCGCGCGCGATCCGGTAGTCGCGCTCCGTCTTCTCGGCCGCCGCGGCGCCCGCGTCGGGGATCCGCTCCATCAGCGACTGGAACTCGAAGCGCTCGAAGAGCTTGCGCGTCGCGATCGGGTCGGCGGGGCGGCGCGCGAGGTCGTCGAGCGCCATGCCGGGATCGTGGTCGCCGGTGAGCCGCACGAGCTCGCGCGAGAGGAGCGCGTCGGCGCGGTGGTCGGCGAGGTTCTTCCGCAGCGCCGGCTTCGCCACCTCGTCGAGGCGGGAGTAGAGCGCGTCGAGGCTGCCGAACTTCTCGAGGAGCTCGCGCGCCGTCTTCTCGCCCACCTTGGGCACGCCCGGCACGTTGTCCGACGCGTCGCCCATCAGCGACAGGTAGTCGACCACCTGGTCGGCGCGGACGCCAAGTCGCGCGGGCACCTCGTCGGGTCCGGTCAGCTCGGGCGGCGCGTCGCCCTTGCCCGGCACGTAGAGCTGCACCTGCGGCGTGACGAGCTGGCAGAAGTCCTTGTCGCCCGAGACGATCCGCACCGCGAAGCCGGCCTTCGCGGCGCGTTGCGCCAGCGCCGCGATCAGGTCGTCCGCCTCGAGCCCGTCGCGTTCGATCCACGCGACTTGCAACGAAGCGACGAGCTCGCGCAGGCCGGCGAGCTGCCCGACCAGTTCGTCGGGCATCTTCTCGCGCGTCGCCTTGTAGTCGGGGTAGCGCTCGTGGCGGAAGGTCGGGGCGCTGGTGTCGAAGACGACGGCCCAGTGGCTCGGCCGCTCGCGCTCCAGGATCCGGAGCAGAGTGCTGGTGAAGCCGAAGAGGGCCGAGACGACCTCGCCGCGACGTGTGACCAGCGGGTTACGGATGAACGCGAAATGGGAACGGTACGCCAGCGCCGCGCCGTCGATCAGGAAGAGGGTGTGCTGCGCCGGGGCGCTCATGGAAGGAGACCCTGAGGCTCCGTCGAAGGGGGCCGAGCGGAAGGGCGCCCTCACCTGCTGGTGCGGGCCACGGCCACCCCGGGCGGGACGCGGGCGGGGGAGTCTATCGGGCGCGTCTCGGGCGCCGTCGCGTGCGCGGCTCCTGTCACCGAGGCTCGTTCGTCGAACTAATCCGGGGGTCGGTCCGCGCGGCGATCGGCCCTTGCGAAGCGACCTAAGCAATCTTCCTAGGGAGCTTTACCGCGGGACGGCTGGATTCTTCGGAACCTTCGAGGACCGAGGTCCCATCAAAGGCGCTGGATTCCGGCCTGTGAATTGCCGGTTCCGAACAGGACGAACGCAATCCGGCGGGACGCAATCCCGCCGGCCGGGAAAAGGGAAACCAAGGGGAGGGATGACTGCGGCCTACGACGACACCATGACGACATCAGGGATGCGGTTGGCCCGGGAAACCCTGGTCGACGTCTTCAGGCGCTCGTTTCGGCTCGTACGCGGGGTGGAGGTGGTTCGCGTGCAGCAGGGGATGGAGTGACTGCCATGACGATTCGACTGAACGGGAGGGTGTTGGCGATGTCGACGCGGTCGATCGATTGTTCGTGCAGCATTCTGAATGCGCGCGAAGAGAAGCTCCTCGACGACGAGGGGCGGGTGCAGGTCCGGTTGATCTGCAACCGATGCGGAACGGTCCTCGACTCCGAGGTCGTCCCGTTCATCGCGGCGCGTCACGCGACCTCGCGAGCGCACCCGCAGCGCGAGGCGGAAGCGGCCGAAGGTACCTGACGTCTAAGCTCCCCCGGCGGCGTCCCATCGGACCGGGGTGATCGAGCGTGAAATCGAAGGTCGGCTGGATCGTCGCCGCGGCTCTCGTCCTCGCTGCGGCAGGTTGGCTCCTCCACCGATGGAGCGCGGAGCGCGAGGCGCAGCGCGAGATCGACGACGCGGTCGCGCGGGTCCGCAGCCAGGTCGCCGATGCGCAGCATCTCTCCGACGGGCGCGTCGAGCTCGACCGGATCCTCAAGCGCGCGCCCGACCATCTCGCGGCGCTGCGACTGCGCGGTGAAGTCCTCTTCGGCCTCTCGCTCTACGAAGAGGCGCAGGCCGATCTCACGAAGGCGCTGCGTTCCGCGACAGGCGTCGAGCGCGGCGAGATCCAGCTCGCGCTCGGTCGCGTGCTCCACCAGCGATATCGCGGCAGCGGAGGCGACGACCACTTCCGCCTCGCGCGCAACGCCTTTTTCGAGGCGCAGCAAGTGCCGCAGACCAAGGCGGCGGGACTCTTCGCGCTCGGGATGCTCTACGTCGAGAAGGGCAGCAACCGCAACTTCGACAAGGCGATCACGCTGCTGCAGCAGCTCGTCGACCAGTTCCCCGACTCGCCCGACGCGCCCGCCGCGCGCGAGATCGTCGCGAAGCTGAAGGCGGCGACGACGAAGGAAGGCGGCTGAGCGCGGAGCGCGGAGGGGCCGCGGCGTTCCTTGCGCCGCTTTCGGGGGGCTCCTACCATCCCCGGCCACTTCCGTCGGAGGTCGCGTCGTGACCGTCGTCGAGATCGTCTGCTGCGTCGCGGTGGTGGGGGCGCTGATCGGTTGCGCCGCCGCCCATCAGCGGATTCGCACGCTCGTCGCGCGACTGGGCGACCTTGCCAAGTTGGACGACTTGCGCGCCATGGCGGCGGCGGCCGATCCCGCCGAGCGATTGCGCCCGGTCGAGGAGGCGCTGCGCCGGATGGGCGACGCGCTCGCCCACCTGCCCGCGCCCGTCGAGGCGAAGGACCTGCTGCCGGTCCAGGAGCGGCTCGAACAGCTCGCCCGCCAAGTGCAGGAGCTGCGCCTCCACATCGACGAGTTGCGCGCCCAGTCGCCGAACGCGCCCATCGTCCCGATCGCGCCCGGCAGCCGGCTGCTGCGCGCGCTCGAGGAGCGCGGCTTCGAGAGCGTCCACATCCTCGGCGAGCTGACGAACGAGGAGGGCCACGATCCCCACCGCGTGCCGGTCGAGGCGCGCCGCGCCGGGATGTCGTTCAAGGGCTACGTGACGGTCGAGGACGGCCGCCTCGTCGAGGTCGCGCTCAAGCCGCTGACCGAGATCTTCCCGTGAGGGCCGCGCCGCGATGAGCAGCGTCGACGCAACGTACCGGGTCGCGACGGCCGAGAGCCTGCCGGGCCTGGTCGGGCAGAAGGTCGAAGTGCGCGGCTGGCTCTACAACCGCCGCTCGAGCGGCAAGCTGCACTTCCTCGAGGTGCGCGACGGCAGCGCGATCGTGCAGGCCGTCGCCTACGGCCCCGAGCTCGAGAAGAGCGCGCCCGGCCTCTTCGAGCAGCTCGGCGCGCTGCCGCAGGAGAGCTCGCTCATCGTGCGCGGCGAGGTGAAGCCGTCGCCGAAGCAGGCGCTCGGCGTCGAGATCGCGCTCCACTCGGCCGAGATCGTCGCGGTCGCCCACGACTACCCGATCACGAAGAAGGAGCACTCGCCCGAGTTCCTGCTCGAGCGCCGCCACCTCTGGATCCGCAGCAAGAAGCAGCACGCGACGCTGCGCATCAGGGCCCGCATCATCAAGGCGATCCGCGACTTCTTCGACGAGCGCGGCTTCCTCTGCGTCGACTCGCCCATCTTCACGCCGAGCGCGTGCGAGGGGACGACCGACCTCTTCGAGGTCGACTACCTCGACGACCTCAAGGCCTACCTGAGCCAGAGCGGCCAGCTCTACGCCGAGGCGTCGGCGATGGCGTTCGGCAAGGTCTACTGCTTCGGCCCGACCTTCCGCGCCGAGAAGAGCAAGACGCGCCGCCACCTGCGCGAGTTCTGGATGGTCGAGCCCGAGATCGCCTACGCGAACCTCGACGACGTGATGGCGCTGATGGAGGAGCTGATCGTCGCGATCGTCGCGGCGGTGCTGAAGGACCGGCGGCCCGAGCTCGCCGTCCTCGAGCGCGACGTGAAGAAGCTCGAGGCGATCCAGAAGCCCTTCCCGCGCCTCCACTACAACGACGCGGTCGAGCTGCTGAAGAAGAAGGGGCTCCCCTTCGAGTGGGGCGGCGACTTCGGCGCGCCCGACGAGGCGGAGATCTCGGGCCAGTTCGACCGGCCGGTGCTGGTCCACCGCTTCCCCGCCGCGATCAAGGCGTTCTACGCCAAGCGCGACCCGCAGGACGACCGCCTCGCGCTGGGCTGCGACTGCCTCGCGCCCGAGGGCTACGGCGAGATCATCGGCGGCGGCGAGCGCGCGACCGACCTCGCCTTCCTCGAGAAGATGATCGCGGAGCACAAGCTCCCGAAGGAAGCGTTCGAGTGGTACCTCGACCTGCGCCGCTACGGCAGCGTGCCGCACGCCGGCTTCGGGCTCGGCGTCGAGCGGACCACCGCGTGGATCTGCGGCACCCACCACGTGCGCGAGTGCATCCCGTACCCGCGGATGCTCTACCGCATCGTGCCGTGAGCCGCGCGATCGACGGCGGCGCCGCGTGACCACGCGCCGCCTGATCCGCGACCTCGACCTGAACGCGGCCGGCACGCTCGCCGGCCGGGTGGTCGAGCAGCTCGACGTCGCGCCTTCGCGCCGCTCGTTCGTGCTGCTCGACGGCTCGGGCACGATCCGCGTCTTCTTCGCCGGCGACGCGCCGCCGGTGGGCGCGCTCGTCGAGGTCGACGGGACGCGCATCAAGGCGGGCTTCGACGCGCGGCAGCTCCGCGTCGTCGGCCTGCCGTCGCTGCGCGCGGGCGAGACGGCGGAGTGGACCGTCGCCGGCCGCTCCGAGCGCCGCCGCGAGCTCGTCGCGCGCGACACGCTGCTGCGCACGCTGCGCGCCTTCTTCCACGAGCGCGCCTTCCTCGAGGTCGAGACGCCGACGCTCCTCGCCGCGCCCGGCCAGGAGCCGCACCTCCTGCCGTTCCGCACCGCGTTCCACGCTCGCGACGGCGCGCGCCCGATGTGGCTCGCGACGTCGCCCGAGTACGCGCTGAAGCGCCTCCTCGCGATCGGCCACGAGCGCCTCTTCCAGCTCGGCCGCTGCTATCGCGACGGGCGCGACGAGGAGTCGCCGCTCCACGCGCCCGAGTTCACGATGGTCGAGTGGTACCGCGCCTGGGAACCGCTCGACGCGATCGGCCGCGACGTGGGCGAGCTGCTCGCGGCCGCGGCGCGCGCGCTCGGCGCGGGCGGGACGACCGTCGCGCGCGGCGGCCAGCGCTGCGATCTCGCGGCGCCGCCGCGCTGGCTGTCCGTCGCCGACGCCTTCCGCGAGCTCGCCGCCACCGACCTCGCTCCCTACCTCGACGGCGACGACGCCGCCTTCGTCGCCGCGCTCCCTTCCGCGCTGCCGCGCGTCGGCGCGACCGCGCGCGAGCAAGCCGACTCCGCGTTCTTCCGCCTGATGATCGAGCGCATCGAACCGGCGCTCGGCCGCGACGCGCCGACCCTCCTCTGCCGCTATCCCGCGCGCCACGCCGCGCTGGCCGAGCTCTGCGGCGACGACCCGCGCGTCGCGAACCGCTTCGAGTGCTACGTGCTGGGCCTCGAGCTCTGCAACGCCTTCCAGGAGCTGCGCGATCCCGCCGAGCAGGAGCGCCGCCTGCGCGCCGAGCAGCAGGAGCGCGTCGCCGCCGGCGGCGAGCCGCTCCCGCTGAACGAGCCCTTCCTCCGCGCGCTGCGCAGCGGCCTCCCGCCCTGCGCCGGCGTCGCGCTCGGCGTCGACCGCGTGCATCTGCTGCTGTCGGGCGCCGCGACCCTGCGCGACGTGCAGCCGTTCGCGTTCGGGGAGTGACGCGCGCCGCGCCGCGCGCGTCACTCCCCCGATCTCGCGACGTCTTCTCCGCGCCAGCGCCGCAATGGGGCGCGCGCCGGCGATCGGGAGAAGTCCATGACCCGCGACCGTTCGATCCTCCGCGCCTCGCTGGCGTTGCTCGCCATGGCGGGCGGCGCGTCGGCGCAGCAGGAGAGCGCGATCCTGTCGTTCAGCGGCCCGGTGACGGCGCCCTTCGGCGGCCTCGCCGACACCGAGCTCACCCGCATCGACCTCGCCGGCGGTCCTTGCCGGCCGTGGTTCTCGGTGGCGAGCAGCGCCTTCTTCGCCGGGGACGTCACCGGCGACGGCGTCACCGACGAGTGGAAGGACGTCGACGCGCTCTGGGTCGGCCAGCAGGGCGGCCGCGTCACCGACGTCTACGTCTCCTTCAACACGAGCTTCGGGCCGTGGCTCGACGGCGACATCGTCCGGCTCGCGGCCGACGGCACGCTGCAGCTCGTCTGGTCGGAGGCGACGGTGATGGGCTGGTTCGGGCTGACCGACGGGCAGGTCGACGTCGACGGCCTCCACGTCGCGCCCGACGGCCGCGTCTGGATCAGCTTCGCCGACAACGAGGCGTCGACGTTCCTCTCGAGCGACACGCCGGGCGTCGTGACCGACGGCTCGATCGTGATCTGGGATCCGGCCAGCCAGGTCGCGTCGGTGCGCGTCACCGAAGCGGGGGTCGACGCGCTGGTGAGCCACGCGCTCGGATCGGCGGCGACGACGACCGACACGCTCGGCGTCGCGCTCGACCGCAACGGCGCGCTCGTCTTCTCGGTGCAGTCGCCGACGGCGAACGACGCGACGCTCTTCCGCGACGCGAACGGCGGCGAGGTGGTGCTGTCGGAGGCGGCGCTCGGGCTGTCGGGCGGACCGGAGATCGACGCGCTCGACCTGCTCGATCCGGCGGCCGAGTTCCTCGCGGCGCGCATGGCGTCGCGCTTCATCGCGGGCGGCCAGCAGGCGGTGATGGAGGTCGACGGCGTCGCCGACCACGACCTCGTCGTGACGCTCGCGCTCGCGCGCTTCGACGCGACGCTCTTCCCGACGAACGGTTTCCAGGGGCTGCTGCTCGATCCCGCGGACCCGCTCTTCGCGGCGTCGCTCGCCGATCTCGGCTGGACCTTCACGAAGACCGACGCGACCGGCCACGTGACCGTCTTCTTCGAGCCGGCGCCGCCGGGCGTGATCGTGACGGTGATGGTGCAGGCGTACGACCTCGACGGCCACGCTTTCGGGGCGCCGGTGGCGATCGAGCTGACCGGCTGACGGGCGCCGCGCCCGCCAGTCGCTACGGAAATCTTGCACGACCGAGAGGCCCCGGGGCGCGCCTGCCGCCCCGGGGCGATTGCCGGTCGTCGGGACGCGACTACTCTTCTCCTGGAGGCGCGATCGAAGCCGATGCGGATGCGCGGAGTCACGACGTCGCTGCTGCTCGCGCTCGCCGCGTGGCCGGCGGCGGCGCGCGACGACTTCCTGCGCGCGACGACCAGCGACCTCAGCGCGAAGGAGAAGAGCGCCCTCGCCGAGCGGATCGAGGAGCTCGGCGACGGCGACCCGAACGTCCGCCAGCGCGCCGTGCGCCGCATCGTCGCGATCGGCCGGCCGGCGCAGGCGTCGCTGCGCGAGGTGCTGCTGCGCTCGTCGGAGCAGAAGCAGCTGCGCAACGCCTGCTTCGCGTTCGGCGCGCTCGGCGACGCGCTCGCGCTCGGGCTGCTCGAGAACTGGTTCCTGAAGGACGCGCGGTCGGAGGAGGCCACGCGCGCGGCGCTCTTCGCGCTGGCGCGCGGCCGCGGTCCGCTGACGCCCGAGCTCTCGGCGGCGCTGCGGCGCATGATCGTCGACGCGCCGCTGGCGACGGTGCGCGAGAGCGCGGTGCTCTGCGCCGGCGCGCGCCGCATCGCCGGGCTGCCCGCGGTGCTGAAGGGACCGCTCCAGTCGGAGCGGAGCGCACGGCTGCGCGGCTGCATGGTGGTGGCGCTCGGCGAGTCGGGCGATCCCGCGGCCGCCGCGCTGGTGGTCCGCTTCCTCGACGCGCGCCAGGTGCGCGACGAGAAGCTGCGGCGCGCCGCGCTCCAGGCGACCGCGCGCCTCGGCGATCCGCTGCTGCTCCAGCCGCTGCTCCGCTTCGAGCCCGACCCGCGCGAGGTGGCCGACTACGCGCTGGCGCTCGGCGCCTTCTCGGAGCCGGTGGTCGTCGAGCGGCTCGGCGACCTGCTGCAGCACGAGCGCGACGGCGCGCTGCTGGCGGTGCCGTCGCTGGCGCAGATCGCGACGCCCGAGGCGAAGCGGTGGCTCGAGCGGGCGCTCAAGGGCGACTTCACCGACGCGGTGCAGGCGGCGGCGGCGCTCTGCGTGGCCGACCTCGTCGACCAGCAGCGCTTCCTGCCGCACCTCCGCGCGCTGGCGCTCGGGCCGTCGGGGCGGCCGGGCAAGGCGGCGGCGCTCGTCTCGCTGGCGCGCATCGGCGACCGCGAGTCGGCGATGAAGGTGGCCGACGCGCTGCCGCTCTGGCGCGAGCCGGAGCTCTTCGAGCGCGGCCTCCTCTACTGCGCGACGCTGGTCGACCGGCCGCTGGAAGAGGTGGTGCCCGAGGCGCGACGCGAAACGGTCGGGCCGCTCTGGCGCGAGGCGCTCGAGATCGAGCGTGGCGATCGCGTCGCCGACCTGCTGCGCGAGCGGATCGCGACGCATCTCACCGAGTCGCGCGCCCACTGG
>Ga0315910_10000132_pt1 | contig 93814 bp, 75 predicted proteins | sample EdamamesoilMG_FD_204470 | JGI IMG/M metagenome (GOLD analysis project Ga0315910, IMG submission 204470) | Garden soil microbial communities collected in Santa Monica, California, United States - Edamame soil | ecosystem: Environmental > Terrestrial > Soil > Garden | place: USA: California...
TCATTCGTTTGATGGCTTCGATCTTGAACTCGCGAGGGTACTTCTTACGCTTGCCCGCCATGGGACACCTCCAGGAAAAGGGATTATACCCTTAACTTGGTGTCCATCGAATCGCTAGAGGACCACATTGATTCCGCCCACCTTGAAGGGCAGTGCGGGGTTGGAGATGTCCCACACTGTCAGATCGGCGCGCGGTGTCAGTGCCAGTTCGTCGCAGATGTAGAGATAATTGTTGTCCGCGCTTACCGCGCCAAAATGGTTGTACGCAATGTTGGGATCGCTGATGGTGCCGATCAGCACCGGTGAAAAACGATTCGTTATGTCGTAGATGTACGTGTCACTGTAGCCGTGAAAGTCGTACAGGCGGTTGCCGACAGGGAGCGTGTCGTGGCCGTCGGCAAACGGGGCCTTGTTCCACATGGGTGCCGGCGCCATGGGTGTGGTGCGGATGTCGTAAGCGTTCAGGGCCGGATAGGCTCCGAACAGGAAACCGTCGGGGTGGATGTGGTAAGTGTGGTGCCCCTGGTATCCGGTTCCGGGCACCGGACTCAAGATATTGCTGATGTCGTAGACACGGCTTGTGGTGGGGCTCCCGCCGCCGTTGCACGTGTACACGTAGTGGTTCCACACCTTGATATCAAAACCGTTGTGGCCGTTGCCGATCATGGAGGTGGTGAGCACCGGGTTGGCGGGGTCCTCCACATTGATAATGTAGAAACCCGCCGTCCACGAGCCGATGATGGCGTAGTCAATGCCGTTGGGGTCGACGTAGCCCCACAGGTCGCAGATGTTGACGGCACCCGCCGGCAGCAACTGGCCGAGGAGGGTGATGTCGCCGGGGGCCGCGTGGACGCGACCGGAGAATGACGCGCCCGCAATAGCGACAATGGCCGCCAGCGCCCGAACTCGTGCCTGCATCAGGGTTCCTTTCGCTACTTGAGGAGAACCATGCGCCTGGTTGCCGAGGTGGGACCGGCTTCGAGTCGATAATAATACACGCCCGACGCCACCGCACGCCCCGTGTCATCACGGCCGTCCCATACAACCGAATGAGAGCCGGCGGGGACCGACTCGTTCATGAGCTCTCGCACCTGGCGCCCGCGCACATCGTAGATGCGGAGTGTCGCGCGCACGCGGTCGGCGACATCGAAGCCGATGGTCGTGGTGGGGTTGAACGGGTTGGGGACGTTCTGGCCCAGGTTCGCGCGCACCGCCGTGGGGCGAACACCGGTGACCTGGCCGGTGTGTCCCTCCACCGAGAAGAGGTAGAGTCCGGTGGGGTGGTCGGACACGTACACGATTCCGGAGGGCGCGAACGGGTACGCGTTGTAGGCGCCGTTGTATACGTCCGACGTCGTCTCGGTCTGATAGGGCGAGGTGTCAAACGCGTCCACGAACACGGGCGCGGTTGGCGTCGAGATGTCAAACACCTTGAAGCCCGCCGTGTAGTAGCCCACAAACATGAGGTCGCCGACGACGTACAGCTGGTGTACGCGCGACGTGGTGTCGTTGATCTGGCCGATGCGCGTCGGACTGGCCGGATTGCTGATGTCGTAGATGACGATGTCGGGAGTGGGAGTCACCGCGAACTCGTCGCACACGTAGAGTGTGTTGTGGTCCTTCGATTCGTCGCCACCGTGGTAGTAACCAACCGTCGGATCGTTGTCGCCGCCGATAAGCACGGGTGCCGCCGGGTTGGCGACGTCCCAGATGTTGAGCACACCGCCGTTGAAGTCGTACAGGCGGTCGCCGCGCGGCGTTGAGTCGTGCCCCTGATTGAGAATGTACGCCAGCGAGTCGGGTGCCTCCGGATTGCTCACGATGTCGAAAATCCCCACGCCCACGTACTCGGTAAACAGAATCCCGCGCGTCGAAATGGAGATGGTGTGTGCAGAACGGAACGTGGCTGGCAGCACCACCGGGACCAGCGGGTTGGAGATGTCGGTGATGCGCGAGTCGCGGTTGGCGGCGTCGCCATCGCATGAATAGACGTAGGTGCCGAAGGGCTTGAGATCGAAGCCGGGAGCACCCGTGACCTTGCTGACCTGCACGGGGTTGGCCGGATCGGATACGTCCACGATGTAGAACCCGCCCAGCCAGTCTCCCACCAGGGCGTATTCAATGCCGGTGGCGGGGTCCACGTGCCCCCACACGTTGGTGATGCGCGTCAGCGTCGGGAACGAGAGGTGTCCAACGAGTGTGATGTCGCCGAATGCCGCGTGCAGACTGCCGGGCGTCAGCGTCACCACGCAGCTGGCGAGGGCAATCAGGACACGGTTGGAGATACGGCGCGCTACGGACATAAGGCTTGTTCCAGACGGGTGTGGGCGTGGGGGGGCCGGGCCGGCGGCAGCACGTTTGCGCCGCGAGAACCTGATGATTGTAGCGTAGACGCGCCGGCGCGGGCAAGGCGCGCGGGCAGGCTTGCAAGTGGGTCAGTTCCTGGCGTTGCCGGCCGCGGCGGTTGATTCCACGTCGCGTACCATGACTCCCGCGCGCGCCTTGAGAGCGGTGACGTCGGTGGGGCCCGCTTCGGCCGGCTGCGCGCGCAGTGTCATCTCGGGGGTGGGGGGTGTGCCTGCAAACGTCACCGCGGTCCCGTATAGATAGAGGCGCGAAAGAACTGGTTTTTCCGCCGGCGACGCGGACGACGCGTAGGCGCCCATGACTTCGCCGCCCTCATCCCACAGGTACACAATGCGACGGTCGTTCTGGCGACCCGCCATCATGGCCGCCACCAGACGCGTATCGCGCTGGCTGGCGCGCACCATCACGACGTAGGCGCGCAGACGCTTGCTGGGATTGTCGCGGAGAACGGCGGCCACGGCATCCACGCTCTCAGCGGCACCGGGCGACGTGGGCGAGACGATGGCGACCACGCGCACCGCACCGCGCGCCAGGTTCATCAAGCCGGAGAACCCGGCAAAATTGGAGACGCGGGGAATTTCGCGACCGGCTTCTGTCGGTGCCGGGGAGGTGGCGGGCGCTTGAGCGACCGCCGTGGTACCGGAGACACCGATACCAACCACGACTGCCAACCATGCCCACCGTGCTTTACAACTCATGTTACTCCAGCGCGCGCGGGAGGGGCGCCCGGTGCGACAGTCAGAAGTATACAACAGTTGCGCGCGCTGCGCACGCCGGCGAACTACCATTCCACCCGTTGTGCGGTCCCCATCCCGGGTCCGAGGAGCAGCGCGTTCAGGAGCATGCGCTCGCCGCCGTGGTAGTACCCGCGGAAGTTGGGCAGGCTTGCAAACAGAACCACCTGGCCCGCACCCAGTCCGTCGCGTGACGCGTAAACGGTTTCGCCCCAGCGCGCACGCGCTTCCTCCCACATGAGGCCGGAGAGGCGCATGCGGTCGGCGGCGGCGAAGCGGCCCGGCACCACCGTGCTCTCGGTGACGTAAGCATGGGATGTGTTCAGCAAAACCGGCATCCGTTTTGCGCACCCGAATCCCAGCCAGTGTTCGTCATCGACGTCGATGGCCACGATGGTCCCGCGCGGCGAGAGTTTGCGCGCGATGGCGTCGGCGCGCTTGAGTGCGTCGAGGCTGTCGTCTTTCTCTTCTTCCTCTTCCTTGGCCGCTTTCTTCGTGGCGGCAGGCTTGCGGCTCTCCCACAGAGCCAGGCTGTCCACCGAAGGCGACATGGCGGCACGAGCGTCGCCAAGGGACGCGGTGTACTTGGACAGGTCCTTGAGGACCTGACTGCGCAGGCGCGTGGATGAGAAGGCCACCGATGTGTCGGCGAGTAGGGCAGCACCATTGCCTTCGCCAATCAGCGTGCCGCCGCCTTCCACCCATGTTTTCAGCGTTGCGATGCCGTCGTTGCCGAGCAGCCGCTTGTAACCGGACACACTGCCGCCGCCGTCCGGCAGGACGATGACGTTGTACTTCGCAAGATCGCTGTCGGCGACACGGCTTGCGTCCAGTATGGTGGTGCGCATGCGCAGGCGGCTGTCGAGCAGGTGCCAGATTGCACCGAAATTGGCGCTGCTGATCCCGGGCCCTGCCACCAGGGCAATGCGCGGTGCGGCGAGCAGCATGAACTCGTTGCCGCCCAGATCGGCGTGCTCGCCGGTACCCAGACCGTAGTCCACGCCGATCAGGTCCACTCCGGACTCCTCCGCGAGTTTCTTCAGCATCGCCATGTCGAGGTTCGGGTTTCCAGCGCGGCGCACCACGTAGCTGCCGCGTGAAAAGCTGGTGGTTCCGGATCGAAACGGTTTCTGCGCGCACCACACGTTCACGCGCGCGTCGAAGAGGCGCGCCAACATCTCAAAGGCGCGGTCGTCGCGCCCGTCGAACGCAAACCCAACCTTCGCGTCCTCGTTGGTAAGCGAACCCGTGCGCGCTTCCACGGTGTACGGCTCGGTTTCCCCGCTCACGCCGCCGTCCACGCGCCACGACTCGATACCGTACGCGAGCGGCATGGACCAGCCGGTGGCGTCGTACAGGCGCGAGTCGCTGTGGGCGAGTATCTCCTTCTTCTCGGTGGTGAGAAAGTCACTCGGGATGCGGATGTCGAAGTCGAGAATGGCCTCGATCAACTGGCGCATGGGCTGGTTCAGGCGCACAATCGCGCTCCCGGCCGGCACCTCGACATTCTTCGCGTCGCTGCCGTCCCACGCGCGTGCACGCGACAACTTTGTCGCCTCGGTGGTGCGCTCCACCTCGATCTTCTGGTGCTGCAGCTTCTCAACCAGGCGGTCGAGGCGTGTGCGGTTGGTTCCCGCGGCGAACACAAACGCTCCCGGCTTCGACGCCGTGTTGCTGGCCTTCTGGCGCTGGAAGTCTGTCAGTAGTTCCTCGCGTCCGTTCGCGACCGCGGTCAGGTTGGCCATCGAGCCCACGAACTGGTGATGCACGGTCTCGCGGTAGGTCATGATGGTGCCGTCGGTGCGCTTCACCGTAGAGCCATCGACGCCGGCCTGCTCGAAGAGCATGCCGATGGCACCGATGTAGATGGCCCAGGAACTCCCGTAGCCGGGGTAGATTTCTTCGTTCCACTCGCGCGTGTAGTAGCTCCAGCCGAAGCGGTCAAACTCCTTGGCCTGTTCGGATGCGACACGATCCCACCATTTGTGGATGTAGTTGGTCATGTGCGGATTGAACGGTTCGCGCGGCGGCGAAAACAGATACGTGTCCAGTGGTCCCATTTCGTGGCAGTCGAGCAGGTAGTGCGGCATCCACTCCAGAATGGCCGCAATCTTGCCGCGCGTCTCCGGGTGCACGAGTGCAAACCAGTCGCGGTTAAGATCAAACAGATAATGGTTGGTGCGTCCGTACGGCCACATGCCGGTGTGGCTCATGCTCTGCACGTCGTGGCTGGGGACAACCGCGTTCCACTGTTCCAGCTGGGTCAGCCACCGCGAGCGCCCGTCGGGGTTCTCGGACGGATCAATGATGACGACGGTGCGATCGAGAATGCTGGTGGTCGCCGGGTCGGTGCCGGCCACCATCTGGTAGGCAACCTCGAGTGCCGCGTCGCAGCTCGAGAGTTCGTCGCCGTGAATCCCGTACGCGAGCCAGGCCACCGCGGGCGTCTTTGCAATCAGGTCGCGCACGCTTGCGCCCTTGAGCAGGCGCGGGTCGGCGAGCTTTGCACAGTTGGCGCGAATCTCAGCCAGGCGCCCGGCGTTGGACTCGGACGCGACCACGAGATACACCAGCCGGCGTCCCTCGTACGTTTCGCCGTAGCCGTGCAGCTCGGCGGTTGGGAACTGGTCCAGGTACTCGAAGTAGCGCAAGAGGTCCGCGTGCGGAGCGGGCCTCGACCCCACACGGTAGCCGAGGAAGTCGGAGGGCGACTTTACGTCCGGTCGGTAGGTACCCCCGGGCCAGAACGGGGCGACGTAGGTGCCGAGTCCGGGTTCCGGCTGGGTGCGCATGGCCTGCCGGTCCACACCCGCGGCACCCGCGGTGACCGAGCAGAGGCAGACCAGGATTGCCGCGAGGGAGAACGATCGCATGGGATAGCTCGCTTTGTGCTTCACGTGTGATGGGGAACCCGCTGTCGAGACACCGGTTGCACGTTTGGGCGGGTGCGACCGGGCCGACCTCGGTCCGGATGGAATGGGTGCCAGCATAGCGCCCGCCGGAAGCGCTGTCAAACCGACGGCCTATTAAAGAGGGCGTCGGCCAAAATGCGCGTAAACTTCTGGCCGGCTTTGTCCGTCCTATGGCAGTGACCCCGGTTCTGTGACCGGGCCTCGATCCAACGAACCGGCAGGAGGAACCGACATGTTGAACCGACACTCCCTTCTCCCCACGCTAGCCCTGGCGGCACTGCTTTTGCCCGGCACCCCGGTCGCGAAGGACCGCGTGAAGGAACCCATCAACGGGACCTTCGAGGTCAGCGAACGCCCCCGCCTCTCGGTAGAAAACATCAACGGGTTTGTGCACATCACCACCTGGGATCGTGACGTCATCCAGGTTGACGGTGTCCGCTCGGCGAAGAACCAGGACCGGCTGGACGACATCGAAGTCGAACTGCACGCCGACGACGACTTTGTCCGCGTGCGCGCGCGTTACAAGGGAAACCGCAACCACTATGACGGCGACGACGCGCGCGTCGACTTCGAGATCAAGGTCCCGAAGCACACGCTCATCGAAGACGTGAGCCTGGTGAATGGCGAGTTGACGATCAAGGGGGTTGCCGGCGACGTGAACGCGTCAACGGTGAACGGCACCCTTTCGGCCGTCGATCTCACGGGTGACGTGGAGCTCTCGACGGTGAATGGCACGCTCAACGTGGAATTCGAGAGCCTGGCGCGCACGGCGTCCATCGATCTCTCGACGGTCAATGGCACGGTTGAGATCAAGCTGCCGCGCAAGGCGGGGGCGCGTCTCTCGGCCAGCACTGTCAACGGGGCCATCACCAGCGACCTCGGTCTGACCGTGTCCAAGCTGGACGTGGTTGGCCGCTCGATGAAGGGCACGATCGGCGATGGTGGCGCGAGCATCGACGTCAGTGCCGTCAACGGAGCCATTCGCATCAGCGGCGGAGACGGCGCAAACTAGCGCTCGCGAAAGCCCCGTCGTGAGCGATGAGAGGGGACTCGTCGAACGCCTGCAGCGCGGAGAGCCGGCGGCGTTTCGAGAACTGGTCTGCGGTTATCAGCGCGACGTGTACGCGCTCGCCTACGACCTGACCGGGAGTCACCACGACGCGGAGGATCTGTCGCAGGACGTGTTCATCAAGGCGTTGCGCGCGATCGGCTCCTTTCGGGCCGACGCGAAACTGGGAAGCTGGCTGTATCGAATCACCATGAATGCCTACATCGACAGCAGGAGACGCAAGCCGGTGGCCTTTGTGAGTCTGGACGCGGGTGCCGCGGACGACGGGTCGGAAACCCCGCCCCTCGAACTCGTCGACGCCGCGGCGCCGCGCCCGGATCGCCGCGCGGGTGCGGCACGCCTGCAGGCCGACGTCGAGAGTGCCCTGTCGGTCCTGTCGGCGCAGGAACGGAGTGTGTTTGTGCTGCGGCACTACCACGACCTGCAGATACGGGAAATCGCGGATTCGCTCTCCATCGCGGAGGGTTCCGTGAAGAGTCTGTTGTTTCGCGCGGTGCGCAAACTGCGCGACCGTCTGTCGCAGTATCGCGACGAAGTGGGTGACCTGGCATGAGCGCCTGTGATCGTTACCAGAATCAAATGGTGGAAGCTCTGTACGGCGAATTGCCCGCGGACGCGCGCGCCCAGTTCGACGCCCACCTTGCTCAGTGCGCGGCGTGCGCCACGCTGCACGAGGAAATGCGCACGACACTTTCGCTCATGAGCCAGCGGCGCCGCCCCGATCCGGGCGATGCGTATTTCGAGGCGTACGCCGACCGTCTGCTCGAGCGCATGCAGCGCGAGAGCGGTGTCGTGCGCCAGGTGTCGGACGGAGGACGGCGGCGGTTCGTCGGGTCGTGGGGATTCCGTGTGGCCGCCGCCGTCCTCATCCTTGCCGCGGGTGTGTGGATGGGGCGCTCCGTGCTGGCACCCGATCCATCGCTGGAGATGGCCGCGCGCGACGACGCGCGCGAGGTGCCGTCGGTCGCCACCCCGGATACCACGTCGGGTTCGATTGCGGACGATGAACAGCCGCGCGACACCACCGGTGCCAGCCGCCCCATCGACCCGCCCGCAGCGGAACGAAAGAGCACAACACCGCTGCCGGACGACGGCATGCTGACCGCTGCGTCCAACGATCCGACCAAACGGTACCTGGATCGTTCGCAGGTGCTGCTGATGGCGCTGATCAACTCCGACACGGCGGATCCCGAATTCGCAACCGAGATAGGTTCCCAGCGCGAGCGCGCGGGTGCGCTGCTGGTGGAGAGCGGCACGGTGCGCGCGGGACTCCCGCGTGACGATCGCCGCATGCACGAACTGGTGGACCAGCTGGAACTGGTGCTGCGCGAGATCGCGCACCTGGAAGCAACCGGTGATCACGAGGCTGTGGATGTGATCCGGGACAGAATCGGGCGGGAAGGGGTGCTGCTGCGGATCAATCTGCGGCAGATGCGGGAGGCAGATCCGAAGCGCGCGGCGAGCAACGGCTCGGGCGCGATTGATTCCGAGGAGGAAGCGCAATGAAGCGACATGCAACCGTGGGTGTTCTCGTACTCGCCCTTTCGGCGCTGACGGCGTTGCTGCCGGCGCCCGCCTGGTCCGGCGAGAAGAAAGACGCCGAGGCGGCGTACGAGACGCTCCAGGACCTCATCTATGACGAACGTTACCAGCAGGCTGCGGATGCCGCCCGCACGTTCCTGAAAACGTACCCCGACACGCGCTGGACGCAGGCCGCCGAGTTCTGGCGCTGTTACGCGGTCGAGCGTTCGACGCGCGACTACGGCGAGGCCTTCGCGTGTTATCAGACCTTTCTCAAGAAGTATCCGGACGGCAAGTGGTCGGACGATGCGCGCAACGAGTATGTCAAGCTCGCCAAGCGGCTCTCCGACGCCGGCGACCCGCGTGGCAAGGCCGCGCTGGAATCGATGCGCACACCCGACAATCACGAGGACCCCGAGTTCAAGCTCTCGGTGCTGTACGCGCTCATGGACAGCGGCAACGACGAGGAGAGCTTTGACACCGTTGCGGACATTCTTGCCACGTCGCGCGACGCCGATCTGCGCCGGCAGGCGGTGTATCTGTTATCGGACATCGACGACCCGCGCGTGCTGGATCTCATGATCAAGACCGCCAAGACCGACGCCGACCCGGACGTGCGCCGGCACGCGATCTACGCGCTCTCGGAGCACCCGGATGAGCAGAAGGTGATCGATGCCATGGTGTCGGTCATGAAGACCGAGAAGGATCCCGACATCCGGCGCCACGTGCTGTACGCTCTCGCCTCGGTGGACCGCACGGACGTCGTGAACATTCTGGTGGACGTCGCGGTCAACGACCCCGACGAGGAGATGCAGCGCGCGGCCACGTATGCGTTGTGCGACGTGGACGACGCTAAGGCGACCGAAGCGTTGCAGACCGTGCTCAAGACCACCAAGTCGTATGAAACCAAGAAGGCGGCGCTGTACGCCCTGGTGGATCGCGACACCGCCCGCATCGTCCCCACCCTGCAGCAGATCGCCCTCAGCAAGGACACCCACCCGGATGCGGTGGAGCTGCGTCGTGCCGCGGTGTATGCGCTGGCGGAAGTAGACGATGAGTCCGTGGTGCCCACACTGAACGAGATCGTGAAGACGTCCACCGACGCCGAAGTCAAACGTGCCGCGTTCTACGCCCTCGCCGAACACGGCGGACCGGCGGCAATCGAGTCCATGAAGGTGGCCGCACTGGATACCAAGAACGAGGAACTTGCGCGCGCCGCCGTGTACGGACTGACGGAAGCACTGGGTGAAGAAGACGGCGGCTTCTTTCTCGAAGTGTATCGCACGTCACCGTTCGAAGAGGTGCGGCGCGCCGCCCTGTGGGCGTCGGTGGAGCGTGGCGGGGAGGACTCCGTCGCCGGGTTGTCGGAGATGCTCAAGGCCAGCGACGAACCCGAGCAGCGCCGGGCCATCGTGTGGGCGTTGTCCGAGTTCGACAGTGACGAAGCGGTTACGGTGCTCTCCGGTGTTGCCCGCAATGACAAGGACCGCGAGACGCGCCGCACCGCGGTGCAGGCGCTGGGCAACATTGGAACTCCGGCGGCCAAGAAAGCGTTGCGCGAATTGCTGAGCGCCAAGCCGTAAGGCTCGTCCCACCTGGCGCAAAGAGAGCGGCCCGCGTCGTACTGCACGACGCGGGCCGTTTCTATTTCGCGTATCCCCGCCCGGTGTCAGGGGAGTGGCGCGCTGTGGTACTCGCCCGAGCAGCCGGCCTCGCTGCAACTCCAGCTACCCGACCCGCTCACGACTCCGCCGGCGAGGTTCAGCGACCCGAACCAGTTGCAGGATCCCGCCGTGCCGTTGGCCGACGCATCGAAGGTACCGTTCGAGTTTACGGTTCCCTCGATGCTCCCGGATGCACTGCCGTCGTAGGTTCCCGTCACGGTGCCGTCGGAAGCAATCTGGATGACGAACGTCCCTGACACCGGGCCGCCCGGGCAACCTCCGCTCCACAGGCCCGCCATGGAACCGAGAAATCCGGTTGCGTCCACTCGGATGCGGCAGAGTTCCAGTACACCCGGCGCGTCGATGCCGCACACGTTGCGGTCGCGCTCGATCACGATGTCAAAGCTTTGCGGCAATTCGCCCTCCTCGGGCGCCGGAAGTGCCGCGAGTGTGGTTGCCAGGTTCACGTTCAATGTGCCCGAGAGATTGCCCAGTTGCACCACGGGGAGTGTCTCCGGAACTTCGGCGCGCACGCGGATGGGCGGACGCGTCACGATTCCGCCGGTGCAGGTGAAGCCCATGATGTCGCTGGTGAGGACCAGTTTGCCGTTGTCGGTGACGCGCACCGACGCGGATCCGTCGGTGAGCTGGACCGTCGTCCCGCCGAGCAGCAGGTTGTCCGACGCCTTCGCTTCGACCAGGACCGAGCCCCCGCAACGGAGCAACTCGTTGGTTAGCTCCTCCTCCGGCAATCCGGAGAAGGACGGCAACTCGCTGGCCGCAATCACGGGGTGCGCAAGCCGGTGACCGCCGGTCAGGATGTCGAGAAGGAAGGTGTTGTTCTCATCTTCCGCGCACGCCGCACTCGCGACCTCGCGCAACCGCGCAAACAAAGCCGGGAACACCTCGTTGTTCACGCGATCGGCGGCGTCCTCCACGGCGTACTCCTGCGCCAGCGCGAGGATGCTCACGCAAGCGAGATTCTCGCGCCACAACGCGTCCCAGGTAGGGAAGCTGCGCGTAAAGTTCGGGGAGTTGATGCGTTCGATGTACGCGGTGAGGAACTCGTCAAACTCGGCCTCCATGGTGCTGGTCTGCACGTGGCAGTCCGCGCCGAACTCCTGCGCCATGCCTTCCGCGGCGATCAGAAAGCCCAGGCTCTGCCGCAGTTCGTCGGCGTTGGTGACGGGAACGGCGTCGGCCTGTGCCACCGACGAGTTGATATTGTTGCACGCGTACTCGCGCAGGATCGCACTGGCGCCCGCGACGGAATCCTCCGACTCGCACACGAGTAGAGCGGCGCGGTACTCCTGGATCAACGGCGACGCGAGGTCGGGAGGGAAGGGGCCCGAGAATGCCTGCGCGCGCAGGATCTGATCCGTGAGGGCGTCGCGCACGATCTGACACGACATCTCGTCGACGTCAATAAAGGCGTCGTCGGCCGTGACGGCCGCACCTGCGGTCTGTCGCACCGCACCCGGGTTCGTAAACCCGAGCTGGTAGAGCGTTGCGGTCAGGGTGCGCGCCCCGACATCCACCGTCGCAGGAATGAAGACCTGTTCGCCGTTTTGAAACGACATCCCGAACGACTCCCGCACGGTCATGTTGGACGGCAGGGTGACGGTGAATGTGGCGGGTGCGAAGAGGCGCAAACCGGCCGGCTCCAGGGCGAAGCGCGCGTGCACCCCCGCGGGTGCCTCGATCGCGCGCAGAACCACCCGGGTGCCCTTGAGGACGGCACCCTCCGGCAGCGTCACCTTGAACTGCACACCGTCCTCGTTCTCGATCTGGACCGAACCCCCGCTGGCGGGGATGGTTTTGGTCGTCGAGGTTTGTTCGTCGGGTTCGGGAGAGGAGACGTCGTCCGAGCACGAGAGCAGCCCGAGGCCGATCAGTGTAAGTGCAGCAAATACAGTCGAAAAGGGGTGTTGCTTAAGGTTGCGCATGCAAGTTCCTCCGGGGGTGTGCTGGTTGGACACGCGAGGAGCGTGTCCGGCACGAGGAACGTTGGCGCGGGTGGCGGGGTTGCCCGCTGGGTTCAGGAGTAGAGCTTGGATCCCTTGTCCCGGAACTCGCGCGCTTTCTCCTTGAGGCCGGCGTCCAGGGCGCCGTCTTCGGTGACACCGTGCGACGCCGCGAAGGCGCGCACGTCCTCGGTGATCTTCATCGAGCAGAAGTGCGGTCCGCACATCGAACAGAAATGCGCGGTCTTCATGCTTTCCTTGGGGAGAGTCGCGTCGTGGAAGGCACGCGCTGTTTCGGGGTCCATCGCGAGGTTGAACTGGTCCTCCCATCGGAACTCGAAGCGCGCCTTTGACAGCGCGTTGTCCCACTCCTGCGCGCCCGGGAAGCCCTTGGCCAGATCGGCGGCGTGGGCCGCGATCTTGTATGCGATGACACCGGCTTTCACGTCGTCGCGGTTGGGAAGCCCGAGGTGTTCCTTGGGTGTCACGTAGCAGAGCAGCGCGCAGCCGTGCCAGCCAATCATGGCAGCGCCGATGGCACTGGTGATGTGGTCGTAGCCCGGTGCCACGTCCGTGGTCAGCGGCCCCAGCGTGTAGAAAGGTGCCTCGTGGCAGTGCTCCAGCTGCAACTCCATGTTCTCCTGAATGAGATGCATGGGCACGTGTCCGGGTCCCTCGATCATCACCTGACAGTCGTGCGTCCAGGCGGTCCTGGTCAGCGCACCAATTGTCTCCAACTCGCCCAGTTGCGCGCGGTCATTGGCGTCCGCAATCGAACCCGGACGCAGTCCGTCGCCGAGCGAGAAGGACACGTCGTACGCGCGCATGATCTCGCAAATCTCGTCAAACTTTGTGTACAGGAAGCTCTCGGTGTGATGCGCAAGGCACCACGCGGCCATGATGGATCCGCCGCGCGAAACGATGCCCGTGGCGCGCTGCGCCGTCCACGGCACAAAGCGCAGCAGAACGCCGGCGTGGATGGTGAAGTAGTCGACCCCTTGCTCGGCCTGCTCCACCAGCGTGTCGCGGAAGACCTCCCACGTGAGGTCCTCAGGTCTGCCTCCCACTTTCTGCAACGCCTGATAGATGGGCACGGTGCCGATGGGCACCGGCGAATTGCGCACGATCCACTCGCGCGTGTCGTGGATGTTCTTGCCCGTCGAGAGATCCATCACGGTGTCTGCGCCCCACAGGGTGGCCCAGCGCATCTTCTCCACTTCTTCCTCGATGGATGACGCCACCGCCGAGTTGCCGATGTTGGCGTTGATCTTCACGCGGAAGTTGCGGCCGATGACCATCGGCTCCAGCTCCGGGTGGTTCACGTTGGCTGGGATGATGGCGCGGCCGCGTGCGATCTCGTCGCGCACGAACTCGGGTGTGATCACAGCGGGGATGCGTGCCCCGCGCGCGTCACCCGGGTGCTGGTGGTTCAGCGTGTTGCTGCGGCCCACCTGCGCGTGCGCAAGTGCACCCGCGTGCCCGTTGCGGCGTGCGAACTCGGGTTCGAAGCCGGCCAGGCGGCCAAGATTCTCGCGAATGGCCACGTACTCCATCTCGGGAGTGACGATGCCGCGGCGGGCGTAATGCATCTGGGTGACGTTGTGCCCGGTGCGTGCGCGACGGCGCGTGCGCTCGAGGCCGGGGAAGGGCATGGGGCGGCCGTCGCGCTCGTAGCGCACGTCGCGCCCCGCGTAGCTTTCCGTGTCGTTGCGTTCGTTGATCCAGGTGGTGCGCAGCGCCGGGAGTCCCTCACGCACGTCGAGGCGTACGTCGGGGTCGGTCCAGGGACCGCTGGTGTCATACAGAAGAACGCCGGGGTTGGGTTCCTCGCGCCCGTCACCACGACGCGTGGCAGTGAGAGCCACCTCGCGCAGAGGCACGCGCAGGTCCGTGCGCGTGCCAATCGCGTACGTCTTGCGTGCCGCGGGGTAGTGGGTTCCGTACGAGTCGCCCGCTTCTTTGATCATACCCATGGCGGGGATGATACGGACCGTGGCCACGCCACGCAATCGGAAAGCGGGGGGCCGGCTACGAGGCGTGCCGGTGCTTCCAGTCCTGGATGCCGTTTTCGTCCAGCATGCGTTCGACGGCACGGTTCAGGCGGCCGCGTGCCTTGACCAGCACCAGGTCGCGGTCGTTCATCACGACCACGAGCATGTCGCGGATGGTGTCATCGTCCGCGCGGCAGAGCAGCCAGACGTGATCGCCGCCGTCGTTCACGCGTGCCACCATCTCCCAGCCGTCGTCGACCAGTTCCCGGAGGCGCCCAGGCAGTTGGACGGGTTCATCACCCACGGGGTCGCCGTGGTTCTCGTACACCGCCACTTGGACGCGGCTCACGTCACGCAGGCAGGAGCGAACGCGCCGAAATTCTTCGTCGCGGACCACCGAGGTGATCGCGCGCGCGAGCGTCAGCAGGCCGGGCCCGAGCGACAGCTCGACCTGCTTTCGGTAGTCGGAACCCGGCAGGCCGTCCTCAAGCTGGTTGCGGACTTTGGAGAGTTCCGGCGTCCACAGACAACCCGGCGCGGACAGCACCGAGACGAGCAGGACGACGAGGATCCAAGTGCGATGTGTGTGCATGGTTCAACCTTCCTCAACGTCCGCGGCGTTCGGTGCGCAGACTGTCCAGGTGCTCGATGTCGAAGCGGCGCCCGAGGCGGTGCACGTCTTCGGGTTTGATGCGTCCCACCACGTTCACGAACACGGCCTCCTGGTCGGCGCCGATCACCATCACAACGATGCCGTCGAGGGCTTCCTGGTCGGCGGTGGGCTTGAAGTACACGTCGACGTGATCGCCGTCCTCGCGCACGCGCACCACGCGCTCCCATCCCGCGGCGTCCAGCTTGCGTGCCGCCTCACTGGTCAGGGTGGCGGCCTTCTGCATCTCGGCGTCGGTGATGTCGTAAACCTGCACGCGCACCAGATTGAGGCTCGAGAGCAGGGCGGGAAGCTCCGGGTCCTCGTACTCCGTGAAGCGCGCCACCAGGTCCAGCATGGGGCTCTTCAGGTTCACTTCCACCTTGGCCTCGCGCCCGGAGAACGCGCGCGTGAAGTCGACGTCGACAAAGCCGGGGAGCTTGCGCAGTTCTTCTTCCGTGAGTTTGCGCGACTTGGACTCCGGCTTCTTCTGGGTATCGGCATGCGCCGATGCAACCATGACGAGTGCGACGAGGGTCGCGATGGACAAGAGCAGTCTGCGTTGGTTGATCATGTTGTCTGGTTTCTCCTTGTGGTGCGGCGACGGCGGCATGCTGTCGCGCGGCACTCTGCATGTTCAGGAACGCGTCGACGGGTTCGAAGTTGCACCAATTCCGGACGCGTTCAGCGCGCGCCTGACACCCGGCACCACCGCGTCGTCCACGGACGTGCGCGAGGTGGAGAAGGCGCGCTGCACCGGGTGCACGATGCGCAATCCAATGACGTCGTCGACCAGTATGGATTCAGCGCGCTGCGTGTACTTGCCCACGTAGGCAAGCGCCAGGGCTGCTTCCAGTGCCGCGGCTTCTGCGTCCGCAGCGGTGAGTGTTTCTTCGACGGGGGTGGCGCGTTGCGCGCGCCACAGGGCGGTCCCCGTGACCACAACCAGTGCGGATGCGGCGACGACCAGCAGCGTGCGCACGCGGCTCGGCCGGCGCACTGTCATGGGCACCACGTTGCCGCGCGGCCCGCGTGCCGCGCGCGCGGCGGCGTTGACCACGTGCGCAGGAGGCGAAAACGAGGGCAGGCCGGCGAGCGTCTCGCGGCAGCGCCGCGCCAGCTCGATCTCGGCCGCGCATGCGGGACAACCGCCCGCGTGTGATTCGATCAGCCGTGCTTCCGCGGCTGTGAGGCCGCCTTCCGCGCCGTCCAGCCACGAGTCGATGCGTTCCCGCACCCAGCTACAGCGATGTGTCGTGTCCATGGTCTCCCATCGTCTCGCGCACCGCGCTGCGCAGTCGCTGGCGCGCGCGGTGCAAATAGGCCTTTACGGTTCCCAGCGGCAGCTCGAGTGCGAGCGCAATTTCTTCGTACGCGAGACCCTGAATGTCGCGCATCACCACGATGCTGCGATAAGGCTCGGTTAGTGTGTCGAGCGCCGCCTCCAGGTGTTCGCGCAGGTCGCGGCGGTGCACGCCCTCGTCGCTGCGTTCCGGTGCCGTCACAAAACTGGCCGCCATCTCCACCTCCGGCCCGTCCACCATCACGGCGGCACGGGATCGCCGGCGCCGGGCCACGTCGATGACGAGGTTGCGCGCCACCCGCATCACCCAGGCCGCGGTGCCGTCGTGCGAAACCGAGTCCCGGTTTTGCCACAGGCGCACCAGCACTTCCTGGGCAACGTCTTCCGCGTCCTCCTGCCGCCGCAGCATGTAGAGTGCGAAGGTGTACACCCGCGCACCGTACTCGTCTGCCAGCCTGCGAAAGTCGCGGTCCATTCTGTACCATCAAGACGTATGACGGGTCGTGCGGGTTACAGGTGTGCTAGCATTCGCGGCATGTCACTTGTGGTATTAGCGGTTAGGGCGTGGGGCGGGGATCGTTCGGTATGCTGGAGCTGACCTACCTGGGGTGCGAAGGCGTGCTTCTGCGCTCCGGCGCGGGGTCGGTCCTGATCGACGCCCTCTACGATCCCGCCGAAGCGGAGCCCTTCTTTGTCCCGGATGCCGGGGCCCTCGCCGCGTTGCGAAGCGCCGCCCCTCCCTTTGAGAAGGTGGACGCGATTCTCGCGACGCATTACCACGCCGACCATTTTGACGCGCACGCGGTGGCGTCGTACCTTGCTGCCTCGGCAGCGACCGCGTTCGTGTCGAGCGCGCAGGCGGCGTCGGCCGTGGAAAACGTGGCCGGTGCGTTGCCGGGACAGGTCTGCGTACTCGACGCGGTGGACGGTGTACGCCAGCGCGTGCAGGTGGGGACCGTGGATGTGCAGGGCTTTGGATTGAGCCACGGTCGTGTGCACTACGCGGACGTGCAGCACCTGGGACTGCTGGTTACCCTGGATGGGAAATCCATCCTCCACCTCGGCGATGGGATCATCGACGAGAAGTCGATGCGCGCAGCCGGCCTCTTCGACGCCCCCATCGACCTGGCCGTGCTGCCGTTCTGGTTTCTGACCTATCCGTTTGGCCGCCGCCTGATGGAGCGCACGCTGCGCCCGAGGAACATATTCGCGGTGCACATCCGTCGTTCGGAACGTGAGCAGGTGCTGGGAGAGATCGCGTCGTTTGCGCAGAGCGCGGGCCTCAATGCGGTGGCGCTCACCGAGCCCCTCTCCCGGCATGTGGTGGACTGATCGCTCGCAAGGAGAACTGGAAATGAAGCATGCAAACGTCGTGAAAGTGGGAGTCGTCGCGCTCTTCGTGCTGGGTGTGGCGCTGGCCTGTGCCACCCGCGCAGACAATCCGCCCGCCCCCGGCTTCGACGCCGCGGGCTCGGATGCGGCCGCCGTGGCGCTTGCCGACCGGGCCATGGAGGCGATGGGCGGGCGCGCGGCGTGGGACGCGGTGCAGACGCTGGGCTGGACCATCTTCAAGCGCACGCACCTGTGGAACCGATGGACCGGCGAGTACCGGCTGGATGCCGACACGCTGCTCGTCAAGATGAACGTGAACACCGGTCAGGGGCGGGTGTGGCGAAGCGGTGTCGAAGTAACCGACGCGGCGGAACGCGACCCGGTGCTCGAACGCGCTACGTCGATCTGGATCAACGATTCGTACTGGCTGGTGATGCCCTACAAGCTCAAGGACACCGGGGTGACGCTGCGCTACGGCGGTGAACACGCCACGGATGACGGGCGCGCCGCGGACATGATCGTGATGACGTTTGCCAACGTGGGGGACACGCCGGAGAACAAATACGAGGTGTATGTCGACAAGGAAAGCGGGCTTGTCACGCAGTGGTCGTACTACCCGACCGTGACCGACGCCGAACCCAAGTTTACGCTGCCATGGACGGACTGGACGCAGATGAACGGGGTTCGGATCGCGATGGGACGCGGGCGTACCACGGTCAGCGGGGTAACGGTTTCAGCAGGCGACGAGCGCGCGCGTTTCGACGCTCCCTGAGCGGTTGGCACGCTATTCGTGCCAGGCGACACCCTCCGGCCCCTTGCCGGTCTTGATGGTGGTGAGCACCTTGCGCGCCGCCACGTCCACAACACTCATGTTGTCGCCCATCATCTGCGTCACAAAGACGCGCGCTCCATCACCCGAGAAGGCCATGGCGACGGGGAAGCGCCCAATCGTGACGCGCGCGACTTCCACGCGCTTCGCGACGTCAAAGTAAACCAGTTCGTCGGACAGGGCGCACGTCACGAGCGCGTACTTCTGGTCCGGTGTAAAGCGAAGCCGAATCGGGTTGCCTTCGCACGTCATGCTGTGCACGCGCTTGCGCGTTTTCAAGTCGATGATGGTGACGGTCTGTGACACGCGGCTGGCCGCCCACAGTTCGCTGCCATCCTCCAGCATGTCCAGCCCCTCGGGTGCCTTGCCCACCAGGTAGGAGCGCGTGACATCGGCAGCCGCGAGGTCGATCATCGCGATGTTGCCGGCGTCGGTGCTGGCCACGAAGATCCGGGTTTCGTCGGGACTCAAACGCAGGGTGTGGCTCTGCAGTTCGTTGAGCGGGAGCGTGCGACGCACCTTGCCTGCCGCCACGTCAACCTCCGCAACCACCTTGGACGCCTCGCAGGTTGCGTACAGCGTGGAGCCATCGCGCGTCAGTGCCAGCCCGTGGGGCCGGAAGGATGGTTTCACGTCGATGATGCGGGTTACCGATCCGCCGTCCAGGTCGATTTCACTGACCGCGTTCTGGTGACCCTCGAAGTCGGCGACGTACGCGAACTTGCCATCCGGGCTGATAACGACCTCGTGCGGCTCGCCGCCTACCTTGACCTCGGTTTGCTTTCCGTAGGTGTTGCCATCAAAGACCTGCACGAGGCGGCCGTCCTTGCAGGCGACGACCAGACGCGCGGCGCGGGTGGCCGGGGTTGAGCACAGGAGCAGAACAGCGGCCAGGGCCAGCAGACGGTACACGGGCAACTCCTCCAGATTGGTAGACTTAAAGCGTCCAGCGGGCGCCGGACCGGTGAATTATACGATGCTGCAGCCCGGTTTCGCCCGGGTTTCTGCGGTCGGCAACGCCTGCCGAATGCTAACCATAAGTAAATATTGCAGTTCAGCCGTTTGACGGGGGTCCGGTGCATTCATTATACTAGGTGTGCCGCGCCCACCAGGCGGCGGCAGAGGAGTCAAAGAAGTCTCATGATGACAGTTACGACCAACGCGGTGCAGGCCATACGCGACTGCATCGCCGCCGAAAACAAGGGTGTCTCCGACGCCTATCTGCGCGTCGCGGTCAAGGGTGGCGGGTGTTCGGGGTTGATGTATGAATTGACCATTGTGGACGCGATGGCCGACACGGACACCATCATCGCCAGCGGCGACGTGCGGATTGTGGTGGATAAGAAGAGCAAGATGTTCCTGCACGGTCTCACTCTCGACTACACCACCGGCCTGAACGGCAAGGGGTTCGTGTTCTCCAACCCCAACGCCAAGGCCACCTGCGGGTGCGGGGAGTCTTTTACCGTCTAGCGCGGCCGCAGCGCCCTGATTGTTCGACGAGCGCCGGTGCCAGGCACCGGCGCTTTGTCTTTGACGCCCGCTGGTGGCGTGCGTATCATTTGCCAGCACTCGCCGGGAAACCCGACGGGATCCCGCGCTGGCCCCCGATCCGCCCGACAGCAACCGCTGCTCGCCGGTTTCGTCATCGATCACCCGAAGGAGTCACCCATGGCTTTCAAGCTTCCCGCGCTCCCCTACGCATACGACGCGTTGGAGCCGCACATTGACGCGCGCACGATGGAGATCCACCACACCAAGCACCATCAGACCTATATCGACAACGCCAACGGCGCGATTGAGAAGCACCCGGAGTTGGGTTCCAAGTCGGTGTCGGAGCTGCTGTCCGACCTGAATGCGATTCCCGAGGACATCCGCGGTGTCATTCGCAATCACGGTGGCGGTCACGCCAACCACGAGTTGTTCTGGACGGTTCTTGCCCCCAATGCCGGCGGCAGGCCGGGCGGCGACCTCGCGGCCGCGATCGACACCGCGTTTGGCGGCTTCGATGCCTTCAAGACCCAGTTTGAAACTGCGGCCAAGACACGCTTTGGAAGCGGATGGGCGTGGCTTTCCGTCAAGAAGGACGGGTCACTCACGGTCACATCCACGGCCAATCAGGATTCGCCGTTGTCCGAAGGGCTGACGCCGATCCTCGGCCTCGACGTGTGGGAACACGCGTACTACCTCAAGTATCAGAACAAGCGCCCGGACTATGTGAGCGCATTCTGGAACGTCGTCAACTGGACCGAGGTGGCGCGCCGCTACAAGGCCGCGCGCTAGTTCGAACATGAGCGACCTGGCCGGACAGCATTGCGTGCCGTGCCGCGGGGGAGTGCCCCCGCTGGGCCCGGACGCAATTGCGGGGCTCCTGGCGCGTCTCGGGGGTAACTGGCGGGCGGTGGACGGGCATCACCTGGAGAAGTCGTACGCGTTTCCGGATTTTGCGACGGCACTCGCGTTCGTCAATCGCGTTGGTGCGATTGCCGAGGCCGAGGGGCACCACCCCGACGTGGCGCTCGCGTGGGGCCGTGTGACACTCACCATCTGGACCCACAAGATCGACGGCCTCACCGAAAGCGATTTCGTCCTCGCCGCAAAAGCGGACGGAGCTTTCGCGCGATGAAGTTTGCCACCGAGCTGCCGGTTCGCTTCGGCGAGATCGACCATGCGCGCGTCGTCTACTACCCCCGTTTCTTTCATTATTACCACCAGGCGTTCGAGGAGTGGTTCGGCCAGGCGCTGGGCGTGCCCTACCCGGACCTGGTGACGAAGCAGGGGATTGGATTCCCGAGTGTGCGCGTGGAGAGTGAGTTTCTGAAGCCGCTGCGCTACGGTGATCGCGCGCGCATCGAGATTGAGATCGCGGAGATCGGGCGCACGTCGCTGACGCTGCGCTACACGATCACGCGCCTGCCGGACAACGAGCTGGCCGCACGCGCCACCATCAAGACGGTTGCCATTGACGACGACTTCAAGCCGGTGCCGATTCCCGACGACTGGCGCCGGCGCTTCGAACGTTTCCGCGACGCGGCATGAAGGCAATCTACTTCGACACGCACGGCGGCCCCGAGACACTCGTTCTTGGCGACCGCCCCGATCCGGTGGTCGGGCCCGGCCAGGTCCGCATCAACGTGCACGCGGCGTCGCTGAACCACATCGACGTGTTCATGCGCCGCGGACTGCCGGGGGTCAAGATTGCGCTCCCGCACATTCCCGGTTGCGACGCCGCCGGCGTTGTCAGCGAAATCGGTGACGGCGTCGGCAACGTCAAGGTGGGAGACCGGGTTGTGATCGATCCGTCGCTCACGTGTGGCGCGTGCGAGTTTTGCGTGCGCGGTGACTCCAGCATGTGCGTGCGTTTCAAACTGGTCGGCGAGCATGTGAGTGGCACGTGCTGCGAACAGATCGTGATGCCGGCGGGGAACGCGATTCCCTTTCCGGACAGCATGTCGTTCGAAGACGCGGCCTCGCTGCCGCTCGTGTTTGTCACCGCGTGGCGCATGGTGATTTCGCGCGGCCGCCTGCGGGCGGGGGAGTCGGTGCTGGTGCTGGGTGCTTCCGCGGGCGTGGGCATTGCCGCCATCCAGATCGCAAAGGTTGCCGGAGCCACCGTGATCGCGGCCGCCAGCAGCCCGGAGAAGCTCGAGATGTGCCGGAGTCTGGGCGCGGACGTGCTCATCAACTATGCCCAGGAGGACGTCGCCAAGCGGGTGCGCGAGCTCACGGGACGCCGCGGCGTCGACATGGTGGTCGATTACGTGGGAAAGGATACCTGGCAGAAAAGCCTGCAGTGCCTGGTGCGCGGCGGGCGCCTCGTGACGTGCGGTGCGACCACCGGGTATAATCCCGAGGAAGACCTGCGCCACATCTTCTACCGCCAGCTGGAAGTCATCGGTTCCACAATGGGCACGCGCAACGAGCTCATGGCGGCGCTCAATCTGGTGTTCGCGGGTCGGATGCGTCCGGTTGTTGGCGGTGTTTACCCGCTTGCCCAGACGGCGGAAGCGCATCGCGCAATGGAAGCGCGCAAGACCGTCGGCAAGATTGTCATCAAGGTGCAATAAGGAAGGGTCTCGTTCATGGAAACCAACGTCAAGCCGGACCGCGTTCGCTTCAACCCCAGCCCGGCCAACTACAAGCACTGGAAGCTCGAGTTCGAGGGCCCCATTGCGTGGATCAAGATGAACGTCCAGGAAGACGAAGGGCTGCGCCCCGGCTACAAGCTCAAGATGAACTCGTACGACCTCGCGGTCGACATCGAGCTGGATGACGCGGTAACGCGCATGCGCTTTGAGCACCCGGAAGTCTCCGTCGTGTGCATCGAGAGCCTGAACGACAAGGTGTTCTGCGCGGGCGCCAACATCTTCATGCTCAGCACGTCCACGCACACCCACAAGGTGAACTTCTGCAAGTTCACCAACGAGACGCGCATCAATATGGAAGAGGCGACCGCCAAGAGCGGGCAGAAGTACGTGGCGTCGCTGAACGGTGCTGCGGCCGGCGGCGGCTATGAGCTGGCGCTCGCGTGCGACGAGATTCACCTGGTTGACGATCGCAGTGCCGCGGTCAGCCTGCCGGAAGTGCCGCTGCTCGGCGTGTTGCCCGGTACCGGCGGACTCACGCGACTGGTCGACAAGCGGCGCGTGCGCCGTGACCTGGCCGACGCGTTCTGCACCATCGCCGAGGGTGCCAAGGCGCGCAAGGCGCTGGACTGGGGATTGGTGGACTTTGTGCACGCCAAGTCGGCGTACGCCGACGCGGTTCGTGCCCGTCTGGTGGAACTCGCGGGCAAGGGCCACGACGCGCACGGAGTGACGCTTAATTCCGTGGAGCCCGCGTATGAAGAGAACGCGCTGCGCTACCGCTTTGTCACCGTCGAGATGCTTCCGGACCAGCGGTCGGCGCGCCTCACCATCAAGGCTCCGCAGGCCGCGGATGCAACCATCCCGGCCGATCCCACGGCGCTGGGAGCGGACTGGTACGCGCTGCGCATGTGGCGCGAACTGCGTCACGCCATTCTGGAACTGCGTTTCAACTACCCGCAGGTTGGCCTCGTGACGTTCCACACCCAGGGCGATATCGATGCGGTGCTGGCGCTGGATGAGGCACTGATCGCGCGTGCCGACCACTGGTTCGTGCGCGAGGTGATGCTGCAGCAGGCACGCACGCTCAAGATGCTCGACGTGACCGCCCGCACCTTCTTCGCTATAATCACGCCCGGTTCGTGCTTTGCCGGCAGCCTCTTTGAAGTGGCGCTGGCGGCGGACCGTTCGTTCATGCTGGATTCCGACGACGACAACGCGATCGCGCTGAGTTCGCTCAACGCGGGGCGCTACCCGATGGGACACGGGCTCTCGCGCCTCGAGAACCGGTTCTACGGGTCGCCCGACACGGTGGCAAAGGCGCTGGCGCGACGCGGCGAACGCATCGAGCCCGCCGACGCGCGCGCGCTGGGTCTCGTGACGGAAGTCTTTGACGACATCGACTGGGAGGACGAGGTGCGCATGATCCAGGAGGAACGCCGGTCGCTTTCGCCCGACGCCCTGACTGGCATGGAGGCAAACTTGCGCTTCGTTGGACCGGAAACCATGGAGAGCCGTATCTACTCGCGTCTCTCCGCGTGGCAGAACTGGATCTTTACACGCCCCAACGCCGTCGGCGAGCGCGGCGCGCTCACCTCGTACGGCAAGCCGCATTCACCTGAATTCGACTGGAGCAGGGTCTGAGATGGACTATCGCGATCTTATTCCCAACAACGTCGACCTGAAGGAAAATCCCAAACTCCTGCGCGCGCTCGAGCGCTGGCACCCCCAGTTCATGGAGTGGTGGCGTGACCAGGGCCCGGTCGTTCACCAGGAAAACGAGATCTACCTGCGCACCGCGGTCAGCGTGGATTCCACGGGCTGGGCCGTGTACGACTACGTGCGCATGCCCGAGTACCGCTGGGGCATCTTCCTCGCACCGGTGAAGGGCGAGCGACAGATCCACTTTGGGGATTATATCGGTGCCCAGTGCTGGGAAGACGTCCCCGGCGAGCACCGCAACGAACTGCGCCGTCTCATTGTGACGCAGGGAGACACCGAGCCAGGTTCGGTGGAGCAGCAGCGCCGTCTGGCCACGTCGGCCCCGTCGCTGTACGACATGCGCAATCTCTTTCAGGTTAACGTGGAGGAAGCGCGCCACCTGTGGGCCATGGTGTACTTGCTGCACTCGTATTTTGGCAAGGATGGCCGCGACGAGGCGGAGGAAATGCTGGAGCGCCGCTCCGGTGATCCCGACACCCCGCGCCTGCTTTCCACCTTCAATGATCCCATTGACGATTGGCTCGACTTCTTCTGCTTTGCGACCTACACCGATCGTGACGGCAAGTACCAGCTGGGGTCGCTCGCGGAGAGTGCGTTTACGCCGCTCTCGCGCACCACGCGCTTCATGCTCACCGAGGAAGCGCACCACCTGTTCGTGGGCGAGACGGGTCTAGCGCGCACGATCCGGCGCACCGCCCAGCTCATGCGCGAGAACGAGAGCGAGGACGTGCGTCCCTACGGCGGCATTCCGCTCGACATCATCCAGAAGTACATCAACTACTGGTTCTCGGTGTCGCTCGATCTCTTTGGAAACGAGGATTCGAGCAACGCGGCCAACTACTTTGCGCACGGGCTGAAAGGCCGCTTCAACGAAGCCAACCGCAAGCTGTATCCGGACGCCAGCGGGCGCGAAGGCGGTTACCGCTACACCGGCTACAGCGAAGACAACGGCGACCTGCGCGAGATGGAGATCCCGATGCGCCGTGCCATGAACGCGGTGCTGCGCGATGCGTACATCGAGGACTGCGAACGTGCGGTCGCGCGCTGGAACAAGATTCTGGAGCAGGAGGACTCAAAGCTGCGCATCGCACTGCCGTCGATGCGTTTCCACCGCGAAGTGGGGACGTACTCGCGGGCCGCGTTTGACCCGGCCGGCAACATGATTTCGAAGGATGAGTTCGAGGCGCGTCGCGATCAGTTCCTGCCCACGCGGGCGGATCGCGAATACGTCAAGAGCATCCAGTTCCTGGTCACCGAACCGGGCAAGTTTGCCAACTGGATCGCACCGCCGCAGCACGGCATTCACGGCAAGCCGCTCGATTTCGAGTACATCCGACTGTAGGACGAATGAACATTCAGCACACAAAGCTTCTCATCAACGGGGAGTGGGCCGACGCCAGCGATGGCGCACGCAACACCCTCATCAACCCCGCCACCGAGGAAACCCTGTGCGAGGTGGCGTCCGCCTCCGTGGCCGACATTGAGGCGGCGGTCAAGTCATCGCGTGCGGCATTCGACGCGGGGCCCTGGTCCAAGATGGACGGCGGCACGCGCGGGAAGCTGTTGTGGAAACTCGCGGACCTGTTTGAGCGTGACGCCGCGGAAGTTGCACGCCTGGAGACCCTGAACCAGGGCAAGCCGATCTTCGAATCGGCCAAGATCGAAGTGCCGTTTGTCGTGAGCCTCCTGCGCTATTACGCGGGCTGGGCCGACAAACTTGGCGGCGACACGCTGCCGGTTGTCCCCGGCTTCTTGAACTACACGCTGCGCGAGCCCGTGGGCGTTGTGGGCATGATCGTGCCCTGGAATTTTCCGCTGCTCCTGACGGTGTGGAAGCTGGCGCCGGCGCTTGCCGCCGGGTGCGTCGCCGTCATCAAGCCTTCCGAGGCGACTCCCCTCACCGCACTCAAGCTGGGCGCACTGTGTCTCGAGGCCGGCATCCCGGCGGGTGTGGTCAACGTCGTGCCGGGGCGTGGTTCGGTTGCGGGGCAGGCGTTGCTGGAAGCGCGCGGTGTGGACAAGATCGCGTTCACGGGTTCCACCGAGGTTGGCCGCACCGTGATGCGCAGTGCCGCGGGCACCATCAAGCGCCTGTCGCTGGAACTGGGCGGCAAGTCGCCCAACGTTGTGTTCGCGGACGCAAAGCTGGAGGCCGCAGCACAGGGCGCCTGCAGCGGCATCTTCTACAACAAGGGCGAAGTCTGCGCCGCGGGGTCGCGCCTGTTTGTGGAGCGCTCCGTGCACGACGAATTCGTGGAGCTTGTGAAGAGCAAGATGGCGCGCTACGTGCCCGGTGACCCGCTCGACGACAAGACGCGGCTCGGGCCGCAGGTGTCAAAGTCACACCGCGACAGCATTCTGGCGTGCGTGGAAGCGGGGATCAAGGAAGGTGCGAAAGTCGCGATTGGCGGCAAGGGTACCGCGGTCGGCGGCAAGGGCTGGTACATGGAGCCCACGGTACTTACCTCTGTCACCAACGAGATGACCGTGGCGCGCGATGAGATCTTTGGACCCGTGCTGTGCGTGATCCCGTTCGACAAGGAAGAGGACGCGGTGCGCATGGCCAACGACAGCTGCTACGGACTCGCGTCCGGTGTCTGGACGCAGGACGTGGGACGCGCGCACCGTGTCGCCGCTGCACTGCGCGCCGGGACGGTCTGGGTCAACACCTACAACGTCTACCACCCGGGGTCTCCGTTTGGCGGATACCGCGAGAGCGGCTTTGGCCGCGAACTCGGCGCCGACGCCCTCGACCTCTACCTCGAGAAGAAATCAGTCTGGGTTAGCTTGCGTTAGGCTTGGACTCGCGCACGAGGCCGGCACGACATGTCGGACGGAGTGCGGACTCAGCCGGCACGACATATCGGACTCCGCGCTCACGCACTTCGCGCGCGTAGTCTATAGCGCGCCTCGTGATTTCGCACTTCGTCCGATATATCGTGCCAGCCTCTCGGCTGTTCTACACCCTGAACAGGTACTGGAACTTCACGAAGAACAGGCGGTCGGTCTGCTTGTAGCCGACGTCTTCGTATTCCACTGGCACCGTGGTGGGGTCGTCTTCGTAGTCGAAGAACGAGTGTGAGGAGCCCACGAAGAACACGGTGAATGGATTGATCTTGTAGCTCAAGAGCGGATCCAGCGAAAAGAAGTTGGCGTCTTCCACGTACTCTCCCACCAGGCGCAGGAACAGGTGCTTGGAGAAGCAGTACGTGAGCTTGCCGCGCGCCACGTAGGCGTCAAAGATCTCCGGGCCGTCGTTGAGTTCGTTCATGCGGAACGAGTCGAACGTCAGGTCCAGGCGGAGCGGGGCGGTGGGGCGAAGCGTGGTCCAGATGCCGTAGCTCCACTCCTCGCCGAGGCGCGGGTCGTCGCGGTCGCGCACGACCGAGTTGCCGTAACGCGTGTAGAGTCCGCCCGACACGTGCTTGCTGAACTCTGTGTCAAAGTCGGTGGCCCAGCGCGCGATTCCGTCCACCAGTTCACCCGCGAAGACTTCCTCGCTCCACAGGAAACCCGTCCAGAAGTAAGTCTGCTTCTTGAACCGGAACCAGATGTTCGGCTCCAGCCACGTGTCCTTGAATTCATTCCGATGGTTGTACTTGCGACCCATCGAAAGCTGCGGCTCGATGCGCTCGAAAATAGGGTTCTTGTCGTACTGGAACTGGTAGCCATTCCAGAAGCCCAGCAGGCGGTAGTCGTTCTGGGTGACAAAACCGGTCTCGGCGCGGAAGGTGGGGGAGTAGTCCTCGTACCACAGGCTCGCGTTGTAGTGACGGCCGCTGCGCACCACTTCCGCTTCGGCGGCGACACCGGTGTAATCCTCGCCGTCGAAGGCACCCGTGTGCTCCGCGTCGTTGCCAAAGTTGATATCGTTGAAGCCCTCCGAAAGTGTGGTGTCGTCGGGTTCCTGGGTGTAGCTCCCCTGTACCTGGCCCCACACCGTGAAATGGTCGTCAAGGCGCAGGCGTGTGTCGACGCCGGCCGTCGTGTTGGAACCGTCACCTTCGCGCTCGCGGCGGTCGGATGCAACCACACCGACGAATGACTCCTTCAGCACGTCGCGCTTGTAACGGAAGATGCTGGAGTACGTGTCCTTGCCCAGCGCACCGCCACTCTGTTCTTCGAACGGAACGATGTAGGGCGAGTTTTCGTCCATCGCCGTAATAAACGACACGGTGTTCGCGCCCGTTTTGCCCGTGTACTTGGCGGCCACGAGCGGGTCGTTGATGGAGCGCGTGTACACTACGTCGATCATGGAGGTAAAGCGGTCGGCGCCCTCCAGGAAGAACGGGCGTTTCTCCGGGTAGAACAACGCGAACGTGCGGTTGGCGTCGATCTGGGTTGCGTCCGACTCGATCTGGCTGAAATCCGGGTTGTACGTAAAGTCCAGCGTGTGGTTGGGCGTTATGCCGTACTTGAGTCCCACGCCGGCTTCCCCCTGGGCATTGTCGTTGTCCCACGAAAACTCGTCGTTGCTGTCGAGGCTCAGGGCCCCGGACTGGCTGCCGAGAACGTAGGGCAGGATTTCAATGTTGCGCCCCTGGTTGACGCCCTGGATGCCGGAAAGCGTTCCCGCCTGGCAGAAGAAACAGTTCTCGTCGCGCGACACCGGCGCCCACGAGTACTGCGCGCGGCTCTCGCGCGGCCGGTTGCGCAGGAAATGGATGCCCCACTTCTGCACCGGTGCATCGGGGAAACGAATGCTCCGGAACGGAATCGCGATCTCGGCCGTCCATCCCTCGTCGGTGATCTGTCCGCCCGAGTGCCATACGGCGTCGTAACTGGAGTCCTCGTTGTTGCGGCTCCGGTACAGGTCGCCCTGAATGCCGCGCGGGTTTACGAAGAACTCGTATCCGTTCTGCTCGTCCTTGAACGTATCCACGATGATGCCTGCAAAGTCGTCCGCAAACATGCGGTCGCGGTCGGTGACGGTGGCGCGGATTGCACCCGGGTTGTCGTCGAAACAGCGGAAGGCGACGTAGAAATGGTCGTCGTCGTATGCGACCAGCACCTGCGTGTCAACCGGAGGGCGCGAGTTGTCGCCCGGTTCGATTTCGACAAAGTTGGCCAGGACCACCGCGGTGCCCCAGATGGGGTCGTCGAGGCGTCCGTCGATGTGCACCTTTTCCGCAACGCGCGGAACGTCGAAGGTGAGCGTGGTGTTGGGTTGGAACGTGGTGGCCACGGGCTCGACCGACGGGCTGTCGGCCGCACCGGCGGCGCCGGAGAACGAGAGCGCAAAGATAGAGAGCAATATGAGCCGATGCATGAGCCGGAGGTCCTCCCGGGGGACGAAAGATCTCCCGGCCGACGAGCGGCCGGACAATGCACGGCGTGGGGATTCGTTCCGTGTGTGCAGGTAGGACGAAAGGCCGGGCAAGTCGGTTGCAGGGAAAATCGCGAACTGCAAAGCCGGCGGCGTTCGTCGGCCCGCCATCCGAACCATCGGAACCTGTAACAAATTGCAATATATATAGTTAATCTGCAAGGAGAAGGTCTGGCTTGACGGGGAATGAGTCTTGCTTTAGTTTTGGTTTAGCTATGACTAAATTTCCTCCCGAGAGTCCGCCCCGCGGCATGCTCACCCAGTCGATGGAGAACTACCTCAAGGCGGTGTTCGAAATCCTCGAGCACGAGGATCGCGCAACGACGTCGTCGATCGCCGATCGCATGGGGATCGCAGCACCGTCGGTGACGGCGATGGTGAAGAAGCTCGCCGAGCTCAAGCTCGTCAGCCACGAACCCTACCAGGGTGTGCGACTCACGAGAGTTGGCGAACTCGCGGCCACGGAGATTGTCCGCCATCACCGTCTCATTGAACAGTACCTCGCGGTCGCGCTGGGGGTCCCGTGGGATCAGGTGCACGATGAAGCCGAGAAACTGGAGCACGTGATTTCCGAGGATCTCGAGGATCGCATCGATGGAGCCCTGGGCTATCCCACCGTCGACCCGCACGGGGCACCGATTCCCACGCGCGACGGTACGGTGAATCGTGTGGCGGTTCGGCCGCTCACCGACGCGAGCGCGGGCGAGCATGTGGTTGTCGTGGAAGTGGACGATCGCGACCCCGCACTCCTGCGCTATCTGGGTGAGCGCGGCCTGTACCCCGGCACACGCACCGAAGTGGTGCGCGTGGAACCGTACGGCGGCTCGATCACGCTGCGCGTCGTGGAACGCGAGTTCCCGCTGGGTCGCGAAGCAGCGGCCAGCGTGCGCGTGGCACTCTAGGACGATATGCCGGCACCACTCATCAATTTGATCGTGTTCCTGCTCGGCGGTGCTCTGGCCGGTATTGTGTTCTGGCCGGGCCGCGGTCTTTTGTCGCGCAGCCGGCGCGGGCGCATGCTCGCGAGCCGAGTTCAATTGGAAGACGCGCTCAAGCACATCTACCACCACGAGGCGCGCGAGCAGACGTGCACGTTGTCCAGCCTGGGCGGAGCGCTCGAGACCACAGCGGCGCGCACCATTGCTGTCGTGACCAAACTCCAGCACGCGGGACTTGCGCGGGTTGTGGACGGCCGCCTCGTGCTGACCGAGGAAGGGACGCGCTACGCGCTCGAGGTCGTGCGCGCACACCGCCTGTGGGAGCGCTACCTCGCAGACGAGACCGGTGTTGACCCGCAGGAATGGCACGCGCGGGCGGAACGACAGGAACACGCACTTACGCGGGCGGAAGCGGACGCCCTTTCGGAGCGTCTGGGACACCCGCGTTTTGATCCGCACGGCGACCCCATCCCCACCGCCGACGGCTCGGTGCCGGTCGACCCCGTTGTGCCGTTGTCGGCGCTGGAGCCGGGCGAACGCGCGGTTGTCACGCACCTCGAGGATGAACCGGAGATCGTCTACGCGCAGCTCGTTGCCCTGGGTTTCTATCTCGGCATGGTGCTGCGCCTCGACGCGCGCGCGGACCAGCGCCTGGTATGCGAAGCGGACGGGCGCAAGATCGTGCTGGCGCCGCTGCTCGCGGAGAACGTTTCCATCCAGCGGCTGCCGGCCGGCGAAGCCGATGTCATGGTGAGTGTCGAGTCATCACTCGCGGACCTCGATGCCGGCGAGTCGGCCGAGATCGTGCGCATCAGTGCCGCGTGCCGCGGGCTGGAGCGTCGCCGTCTCATGGACCTGGGGCTGGTACCCGGCACGCGCGTGGCCTTTGACCAGCGCGGTTTGAGTGGCGGGCTTTCGGCCTATCGCGTGCGCGGTTCCATCATTGCTCTGCGCGACGAACAGGCGCGCCTCATTGGCGTCGCGCGCAGCCAGCGCGTCAAGGCAGGAGAACAGGCGTGAGCGACCACGAACAGCCCTCCAGCGCGTGTCCCCCCGCGGCCTGCGCGGGTTGCCAGCACCACGCCGGCAACCTCGTCAAGCTGGGCGTGAACATGGAACGCTTCGACTACGTGGTGGCACTTGCCGGCAACCCCAACACCGGCAAGAGCACGGTCTTCAACGCCATTACCGGCCTGCGGCAGCATACCGGCAACTGGCCGGGCAAGACGGTGGCGCGCGCCGAGGGTGGCTTTGCGCTCGGCGAGCGGCGGTTCAAACTGGTGGATCTGCCGGGAACCTACTCGCTCCTGTCGACCACGGTAGACGAGGAGATCGCGCGCAATTTCATTCTGTTCGCGCGCCCGGACGTCACCGTTGTGGTAGTGGACGCCGGCAATCTGGAGCGCAACCTGAACCTTGCGCTGCAGGTGCTGGAAATTACCGACCGCGCCGTGGTGTGTTTGAATCTGATCGACGAGGCGCGCCGCCACGGACGCACCATCGACCATCGCCGTCTGGCGCGGGACCTGGGTGTGCCCGTCGTGCCGACGGTGGCTCGCACGCGCGAAGGCATCGACGAACTGCTCACCACCATTGAGCAGGTTGCGACGGGCGAGACCGTCTGCAAGCCGCGCCGCCTGGGCAAGGGCGCGCGCAAGGTGGAGCAGACCATCGAGTCTCTGGCGCTGGATGTCGAGCAGGCTTTTGCGGGCGTTTCCAACGCGCGCTGGATCGCCATCCGCCTTCTGGACGGCGATGCGCGCATCGAGGCAGCACTGGAGACCGGCGAACTGACCGACGTTGCGCCGGGCATTGCGGCGGCGGTGGGGGACGGGACGCTCGCCGCGGTGGCCGTGAATCCGGCCGCGCGCGCGGTGGTGGAACGGGCACGCAGCCTGCGCTGGGATCTCGGTCACGGGTTCCACGACGAGTTGACCGAAGCCCTGTACACGGAGGCTGCCAGCATTGCCGACCGTGCGACCATCCTGGACGCCGAGGGTCCGGACTTCGACCTGGACCGCGCGATCGACCGCCTGGTAACCGGCAAGTGGACGGGGTTCCCGGTCATGATCGCGCTCCTGACCGTGGTGTTCTGGCTCACGATCGCGGGCGCCAACGTCCCCTCGGGACTCCTCGCACAGCTCCTGATCGACAAGACGCAGCCGTTGCTGCACCAGTTTGGCGCGTGGGCGCACTTCCCGGGCTGGCTTTCGGGTTTCCTCTTCGACGGTGTCTACCTCGCGACCGCGTGGGTGATCTCCGTCATGCTGCCACCGATGGCGATCTTCTTCCCGTTGTTCACGCTGCTCGAAGACGCCGGGTACCTGGCGCGTGTGTCGTTCAACCTGGACGGGCTCTTCAAGCGCGCGGGTGCCCACGGCAAGCAGGCCCTCACCATGAGCATGGGGTTTGGCTGCAACGCGGCCGGTGTCGTGGCGACGCGCATCATCGACAGCCCGCGTGAGCGTCTGATCGCGATCATCACCAACAACTTTGCACTCTGCAACGGGCGCTGGCCCACGCAGATCCTGATTGGCACCATCTTCATCGGCGGACTGGTCCCGGCGCATCTGGCCGGGTTCGTGTCGGCCGGCGCCGTGGTATCGGTGGCGTTGCTGGGTGTCGTGTTTACCTTCGCCGTGTCGTGGCTCCTTTCGCGCACGGTGCTGAAGGGCGAGCCGTCGTCGTTCAGCCTCGAGATTCCGCCGTATCGCCCACCACGGTTCTGGCGCACGCTGTACACGTCGCTGATTGATCGCACGCTTTACGTGCTGTGGCGCGCCATTGTGTTTGCCGCCCCGGCCGGTGCCGTGATCTGGCTCTCAGGCAACATCCATATTGGCGGCAGCAGTGTGGCCGAACACATGGTCAGCGGTCTCGACCCCTTCGGCCTGCTACTGGGGCTAAACGGCGTCATCCTGCTGGCGTACATCGTGGCGATTCCGGCCAACGAGATCATTATCCCCACGATCCTCATGTTCACCGTGATGACGGCGGGTGTGGCGGGGGTTGGCCCCGGTGCGGGCGTCATGTTCGAGCTCGACTCGGCCAGCGACGTATCGCGCCTCCTCACGGCAGGGGGCTGGACGACCCTCACGGGCATCAACCTGATGTTGTTCAGCCTGCTGCACAACCCGTGCAGCACGACGATCTACACGATCTGGAAGGAAACCCGGTCGGCGCGCTGGACGGTGGTTGCGAGCGTACTGCCGCTCCTGCTCGGGTTTGTGGTCTGTTTTGTGGTCAGCCAGGTGTGGCGCCTCTTCTAAGCCAGCACAAAACAGTGGACGGAATGCGCCCCGTTCCCTATCAATAGTGGGGAAGGGATGCCGCACCCGATGCCAGGTCGATTGACGCCCGAACAATTCAAAGCCAGAACACTGGGACCCTGCCGGGTTCCCTCACCGCTGAAGCTTTCGTCGCACGTCGGCGACGGGCTTGCGCACTACGTTCCCGACACCACGCGCGTGCTCTACAAGGCCGCCGGCGAAAAGCCGGAGGACTTTGCCCCCGACCTCTTCATGGAGCGCGCGGGGCCGCGCGAGCTGATCCACTTTGACCCGGCGCTGGCGCGCGTGGCTGTTGTCACCTGCGGCGGACTCTCGCCCGGCGTCAACAACGTGATCCGCTCGCTGGTGCTCGAGCTGCGCTTCCAGTACGGCGTCAACGACATCATCGGCTTCCAGTACGGATTCCGCGGCATGAACCCCGCGCGCGGCTACCCGCCGCTTCCGCTCACCTACGAGGCCGTTCGCACCATCCAGAACGAAGGGGGTTCCATCCTCGGCACCTCGCGGGGCGCTGAAGAGCCGTCGGTACTGGTGGACCGCCTGATCGAGATGGGCGTGAACATTCTATTCTGCATCGGCGGCGACGGAACCCTGCGCGGTGCACACGCGATCTGGGAGGAACTCGAGCGTCGTCGCGCCCCGGTTGCGGTGGTGGGGATCCCCAAGACCATCGACAACGACATCCCGTTCGTCTACAAGACCTTTGGTTTCGACACCGCGGTGGAAGTTGTGCGGCAGGCCATCGACGGCGCGCATGTCGAGGCCATCAGCTCCATCAACGGCGTCGGCCTCGTGCGCGTGATGGGACGCGACTCCGGCTTCATCGCGGCGTACGGCAGTCTCGCGAGCATGCAGGTCAATTTTTGTCTCGTACCGGAAGTTCCGTTTGATCTTCTCGGCGAGGGCGGATTCTTTGCGTGCCTCGACCGGCGCCTGGAAAAACACGGACACGCGGTGGTGGTGGTGGCGGAAGGTGCGGGGCAGCAGTATTTCAAGGATCAGCCAAGAGAGCGCGACGCATCCGGAAACGTACTCCAACGCGATATCGGCATTTTCCTGCGCGAGGAAATCATCCGCCACTTCCGGACCCACGAACGCCAGGTGGCGATGAAGTACATCGACCCGAGCTACATGATCCGGAGTGTGAAGGCCAACGCCAGCGACGCCATCTTCTGCGACAACCTGGCGCGCAACGCTGTGCACGCCGGAATGGCGGGCAAGACCGACGTCGTCATCGGCCTGTGGCATGGCATCTATACCCACGTCCCCATCCCACTCACCGTGCGCGGGCGCAAGCACATCCACCCCGAGAGCTATCTGTGGCGCAGTGTCGTGGCCGCCACCGGCCAGCCCATGGTCATGCGTGCCCGCGTGCGCGGCTAGCGCTGTCGGCGGCCGCGCGGCCGCGCGCTTGACCCGTAGCGTAACCCACTTCTATACTGCCCGCGTTCAGGCATTCAGTACACCCGTCTCCCTTCGGAAGGATTCCCGATGAATCTCGAACAGCTCGAGCCGCGCCATGTGTGGGGTCACTTTGACCGCATTCGTTCCATCCCGCGCCCGTCCAAGCGCGAGGAACGCATCCGCGAGCACCTGATGGCGTGGGCGCGCGAGCGGGGATTTGCCGCGCGCGCGGACAAGGTTGGAAACACCGTGATCTCGGTGCCGGCGAGCAAGGGGCGGGAGAGCGCGCCGGTGCTGGTGTTGCAGGCGCACATGGACATGGTGTGCGAGAAGAACGCGGGAGTGACGTTTGATTTTGAGAAGGACGCCATCCAGCTCCAGCGCGACGGCGACTGGCTGAAGGCCAAGGGCACCACGCTGGGCGCGGATAATGGCGTGGGTCTGGCCGCGGCGCTGGCACTGGCCGACGACCCCGAGGTCGTGCACGGTCCGCTCGAGATTCTGGTTACGGTGGACGAAGAGACGGGGCTAACCGGCGCTGCCGAACTGGATGCCAGCATGGTCACCGGGCGGCGCCTGCTCAATCTCGACACCGAGGAACTGGGTGCGATCTACATCGGCTGCTCGGGAGGTGGCAACACCACCCTGACGCTCCCGATCACGCGTGCCGCGGCACCGTCCAGTGCGCGCACCGTGATTGTCACGGTAAGCGGCCTGCGCGGCGGGCACTCCGGAATGGACATCGTCCTGCAGCGTGGCAACGCGGTCGCCATTCTCGCGCGCATCCTGCGCCGGGCCGACACGCGCGGTTCGCTGCGACTCGAGAGCATCAGCGGTGGCAACGCGCACAACGCGATTCCGCGCGAAGCCCGGGCGTCGTGTTGCATCCCGGCCGGCGACTTGAGCGCCTTCAGTGAAGCGGCACAGGCCGAAGGGCGCGCAATTGCCGGCGAGCTTGGCAACGTCGACCCGGGCCTCACGGTGCTGGTGGAAACGGCACCCGAGAAGCCGGGGCAGGTGGCGGATGCGGCGTCGCACCGGCGCCTGCTGGCGGCGTTGCTTTCGGTTCCGTACGGGGTTGAAGCCATGAGTCTGGACGTGCCCGGTCTGGTGGAGACTTCCAGCAATCTGGCCGCGGTGCGCACGGAAGGCGACACGCTGCAGGTGCTGGTATCGGTGCGCAGTTCCATTCGTTCAGCACTGATGTCGCTGCGCGACCGCGTGCACGCGGTTGCCGAGATGGCGGGCGGCTCACACGCCGACAACCAACCTTATCCCGGCTGGAAGCCGGACCTCGGGTCCGCGGTGCTGAAAGTGGCGCGTGCGGTGCACGCGCGCGAACTGGGAAGCGAACCGGAGCTGAAAGCGGTGCACGCCGGACTCGAGTGCGGTGTGATCGGGGAGAAGCTCCCGGGTATTGACATGATCTCGATTGGACCGTGGATCGAGTCTCCGCACTCGCCCGACGAGCGCATCAACATTCCCTCGGTGGTCACGTTCTGGAAGTACCTGAAGGCTCTGGTGGCGGAACTCGCCGCCTGACGCACAAGCGCCGCGGCTACTTGAGGAGAACCATCTTGCGGGTGAGCGCCTGCCCGCCCGCGGTGGTGAGTCGGTAGAAGTACACGCCTGACCCAACCGGTGAGCCGTTGTCGGTACGCCCGTCCCAGCGGGTGCTGTGACGACCCGCGCGGACGGTTCCGTTGACCAGTGTGCGTACGCGTGCGCCGGTGACGTCATACACCGTCAGCGACACGTGCCCGCCCGCTCCCTCCGGAATCTCATACACAATCGACGTCACCGGGTTGAACGGGTTGGGATAGTTCTGCGCCAGTACCAGCGTGCGCGCCACCGCGGGCACGTCGTCGTCGACGCCGGTTGCGATCAGGTGGCCGTAGCGCCCGTCACGGTGAATGTTGGCGTGGAACATCGGCCACGGCATCTTGGCCGGGTTGTACGCGGCCGACAGGTTCCACACGTAGACCATTCGGTCGTAACCCACGGCCACGATCTCCACGTCGCCGTCGTCGTCCATGTCCACAATCGCGGGGGTGCCGCGTACCGCGTCCTTGGTCACGAGGGGGAAGCCCTCGAGTGCGACACCGGTTGAACTCCACGCATTGATATAACGCGCTTCGTCGCCGAGCAGCACGTCCACCAGTCCGTCGCCGTTGACGTCGCCCACCACCGGCGACGATTCGGCGTACGAGGTCGTGGCGTAGACGACGGGCCAGCCCGGTGCATCGGAGCCGTTGTACTGAACCGCGTACACGCGTCCGTTCGACGACGCGATGATGGTCTCGAGCTTCCCGTCACCGGTAAGGTCGGCCAGCGCGGGCGACGGGTTGAAGAACAGGTTGGTGGGGAGCCACCGGATCCACATCTGCGTGTTGTCGTGGTTGAGCGCGTAGGTTTCGCCCGTGTTGCGCGTCGTCACCACGATTTCAAGGTCGCCGTTGTTGTCGATGTCGCCGATGGCAACACCGCCGCCCGCGAAGTTGGGCAGGGTGCGCGGCCACCCCGCCTGGTCGGCACCCAGTTCATTCATCACATACAGCTTCTTGTCCTGGGTGGGGATGATGACCTCGTCCTTGCCATCGTTGTCGATATCGGCGAGGGCGGCCATCTGGTACTGCCACTGGGTCGTGTCCGGCAGGCGGCGGAACACACCCTGTGTCAGCGGGTTTGCGTCGCCGTCGATGAACTCGCTGCCGTCCACGTTCCACGCGTACAGGTACGCGTCCTGATCCACGGCCACGATTTCGAGGTCGCCGTTGCCGTCGATGTCGCCAACCGCAACCCCGGCGCGAATCACATCGGACGTTGTACGCGGCCAGCCGGGCAGGACCGTGCCGTTCTTGTCGAACACGAACACCTGCTTCGAGGTGTAAGTGGCCGCGACGATTTCCAGGCCCGGGTTGTCGTCGAGCCTGGCCAGGGCGGCGGGGCCCACAAAGTCCTGGCCCGAGGTGGAGAACACGCCCCATGTGATGCCCTGGCCATCGCCGTCGCGGACTTCGCTGCCGTCGTCGTTGAAGGCGTACAGCAGGTTGTTGCCAACCACAACCTCCATGCGACCGTCGCCGTCCACGTCGCCGATGGCCGGAGAGTTGGCGGATTGATCCACCAGCGCGTTGGGCCAGCCCGTGAGCTGCGGTGGATTGGTGGAAGCAGCGGCCACCGCGGACATTGGGCTTTCGTTGCCGGACTGATCCACCGCAGTGATTCCAAAATAGTATCGCGTGCTGGGTGCGAGACCCCCGTCGGTGTAGACGGTGTGCGCGATCAGGTCGGGAGTGGCGCGCGTGAACGGTCCACCCTGCGCGGCCGACCGGTACACGTAGTAGCCGGCGACGTCGGTCGCGATGCTGGGATTCCACATCATCAGCATCTTGTCGACGCCGAGGCTGGCGTCGAACGACGTGATCGTGGGGGCGGTGGGGTTGCGCAGTTCGATGAGGCGCGAGAACGAGCGCCCGTAACCGTCCGTAACGATGATCTTGAGTGTGTTTGATGTGCCCACGTTGCTTTCGAACAGCCGGAAGCCGGGAGTGGACTCCGCGTCGGAAAGGTGCGACACGGCGGCAAACCCGGCCAGGCTGTCGATTACGGTTGCGTTTGGCGACTCCGAGCGCAGGACGGCGCTGACGCCATCCGCACGACCGGTGCCGTAGTTGCGAACCGTCGCGTACAGGCGGAAGTGCTCGTTGGCAATGATCGTACCGTCACCGTTACCCACTGGTGCCGCGTCGCTCTTGCGCAAGAGTGTCAGCGACAACACCGGCGCGTGTACCACGCGTGAGAAGGCCGCATTCCAGACCGGCCCGCCCCCGTTGATGCCAACCGTGAAATCAACGATGGCCTCGTCGGCTGCGGTAGCGAGAATCGAGATTCGCCACGGGTCGTTGGCCGCGGCGTTCCCGCCCGCCGCAATTGTCCCCACTGCGGCAGTCGCATCCAGCACGGTGACAAACGGCGCCGGCGTGCCCAGCAACGCCACGGCCACGGGCGAAATCGCTCCACCGGCGTTGCGCAGTGTCGGCAGAAGATCGACGGTTTCGCCCGCGTCAATGATGCCGTCGCCGTTGCCGAATGTGCCACCCACATTGTCGTCGTCCACGGCGGTACTGAGTACCGAGAGGAGTGCGGGGCTGACGGGTGTTACCGGAATGCTGGTGTCATAGCGTTCGATGTTGGTTCCCGTCACCACCACGCGCAGGTTGCCGGCGCTGGCCGCGTTGACGGTGAACACCGCCTGCCCGGCCAGGTTGGTGGTCTGCGACTGGTAGTCCTCGCCGGACTTCCAGATGCACACCGTGGCATTGGCTCGCGGCAGCCCGTTGGCCAGGACCGTTACCGGGAAGAGATTGGTTCCGGCCGGGAGCGACGCGGCGTGAGCCACGTTCAGCGAGTCGACCGGCCCCGTCCATAGCGACATGGAGGGGTCGCCGAGAAGCGTGTAGATGTAATGCGCCCAGAAGTCCGGTGTGTCTCCCGCCTGGGCGAGTGCGGTGCGTGACGCACGCGACGACTCGAACGCATCGCCGATGCGCACCGGACCGGGGGAGTTGAAGAGCACATCGTTGTACTCTTCCATGTAGTTCGCCGAAATGTCGGCAAAAGCGCTGTTCGATGCGCCCACCACCGAGACGGCACCGCCCGAGGGGTTGCGCAGCATGTGTTCGGCCAGACAGTCAAAGTCGAAAGCCGATGCCGTGCAATTCAGCATGTAGAGATTGAAGTATTGATCCTCGTTCAGCATCGCGTCTGCGTCTGGAATCGCGATGTTGTTGTCGGCGCAGTGCATGTTGAAGCGGTATCCGTGGCCGACGTGGAACACGTGGTTGTACCCGGCTTCCAGCGAATCCAGCGCCGCGGCCCGGGTCTCGAGTACCGAGCCTGGAAAGAGCCAGTTGGTCTCGTACGAGCGCGTGACCCGGCGGGAGGGGTCGATCGCGTGCGCTGTGGCAACCCACTCCGCGATATCGGCGCCATTCTGCTGGATGGTCGTCGGTGGAGACCACGGGCTTGGGAACAGCACCTCGGCCAGATAGAGCACCTTGTCCGTGTAGGACGGTCTGACCGGCGTTTCGTAGTTGATGATCTTGCTCACCACAGTGGCGGCGTCGGCGGGCGAGGACACCGGGATGCGGCCCACGCATACCTCGGCCTCGAGGTCTGGTGCGTCGATGAGTGATTCGCCAAAGCGCGTGTCGGCGTCGGCGTTGAAGTTTCCGTCCAGTGCCGCAAAATAGAGGTCGGCGGGGATCAGCGTACCGCCGTAGTAGTACGTACTGTAGAGATAACGCGCCGGGATCTCGGGCGTGTCACCGGCCAGGGTTACCCACTGGATGCCCCACTTGCTGTACGCATCCTGCAGAAAGAAGCGGACGGTTTCGGCGAGGTCGGTGCCGCGCCGGTAATTGGCGAGAATCCACTCCGTCGTCCGTACCACCGTGGGTACGCCACTCGCGGTGCGAAAGTCGGCCAGCACCTGCATCTGGGGCGCGAGTGCCGCGGGGGTCACGATGACGCCATCCACCGGGCTTCCTTCCAGCGAAGGAACGCCGGAGGGCTGAAAGGGTCCGCGCAACTCCTGCGCGGGAATGGACGGATATCCGTTGAGCGCATCCCGGTTCCAGACCGTGTCGCCTACCCGGCTGGAAATGGAGCGGCTGCGCTGAGCTGTGGCGCGGAGTGCGCGCACGGGTGCGGCACCGGTTGCGACACGGGTATCGACACGGAGCGAAATGTCCTCGTGAACGACGACATCCCCGTCAGTGACGGAGACCGGGAACACGGCGAAACTCGCGATGGCATGGCCGTGCAGATATCCGGTGCCAAGGTAGCGCACGCGTTCTGACGGAAACTGGCTGGAACTCGACGCAGCCAGCGCGGGCTGTAATGTCTTCGGTTGCGGTGCCGGATCGTCGGCGGGTGCGACGGGCTCGGGTGCGGCTTGAACCGTCTTGCCGCTGACCAGCGCGCGCGTGCTTGCGACGGTGGCTTGCACCGACTCGTATTCAAATCCGTTGGGAATCAAGACACGAACGATGCGCGCCGGCAGCGCGGGCTTGCCGGGGTCGTTCAACTGGAAGTAGGTCGCGTTGGCCGTGCGCGGTTCGATCGCGACAGTGGTGCCACGGGGCGTGACGATGATGTCCGCAACCGGGGTGGACACGTCGACGGTAACGTGAACGGAATCGGCGTGCCCGGTCGGCCGCATCGGCACGACAAGCAGACCAACGATGATGATGCTCGCGGCGGCCTTGCGCATGGGTTGTTGGAATTGTTCGGGGGAGCCGAACGAATGGTAACTATAAGGTAATTCTACGGTTGAGTCAACCGTTTAGAGGCATTTCAGGGCCGGGAGAGGAACGATTGGAAACGGGCGGAAAGGGAACCCGGTGGGCCGCAGGGCAGCCCACCGGGCCTGAGAAATCAGAGTTTAGTTAGCGTACTTCACACCGCAGCCGTAGGCCGTCGTCGACTTGGGGTCGACCGGCTTGCCGGCCATGGCGGCGTCGAGGCTCGCGGCCACGTAGTTCGTGGCACCCTTGATGTCGTCCGGGTTGGCCGACGGCTTGTCGTCGATCGCACCGGCATAGATCAGCACACCGTCCGGGTTCACGATGAACATGTGCGGGGTGGTCTTGGCACCATACAGCTTGCCGACGGTACCGTCCGCGTCACGCAAGTAGGCGGTGGCGGCGAGCTTTCGCTCTTCGGCCATCGTCTTCAGCGCGGCCGAATCGTAGTAGCCCTGCTTGCCTTCCGCTGAGGAGCAGATCGTGAGCCACACAACACCCTTGTCCACGTAGGTCTTCTGCACCGACTGCATGTTGTTGGAACCGTAGTGCTTCTTGACGAACGGGCAGTCGTAGTTGTTCCACTCCAGGACCACGTACTTGCCCTTGTAATCGGCGAGCGAGTAGGTCTTGCCATCGATGCCCTGGAGCTTGAAGTCGGGGGCCTTCTGGTCGACCGTGGCCACGGCGGCGGTCGCTTCCGGCTTTGCCGCCGGGGCTTCATCCGCCAGGGCGGGCGATATGGCAGCAAGACACAGGAGCGCAGCAAGGGCGCTCGCGAAGAACGTGCGGGTCATGGTTTCCTCCTAGAGAAACACGGGTTGCTTGGCGAAAAAGAACAAAGGCTTACTGGGCGAGGGGGATGTCCAGTGTGAGCGCCCCCGGTGACGCCCCGGGACCCCAACCGGTCCGCGAGACCAGGACACCCCGGAGCCGGGTCGGTGGGGCTCCGCCCATCCGATCCCGTTGTACACGCAACGTGTACGCTGTGTTTCCGCCCGGTCCGGGGGCCAGGGCGAGAACCTGCGGTGCCGCGTTGTCGATGAGCCCCTGCTCGAGGGGGAAGAGATAGACGTCCTCCAGCGGGGTTGCGCTGGTCCCGGCCGATTGAAACTCGAGCTTCAGGGTTTCCGAGTCGTCCATGCGCGCCGAAACCGCCCACTCGGCGGCCACCCGGGGTGCTGCACGGCGCGACGCCTCGATCAGCGCGGCTCCGTCCTTGTGGACGCGCGGCCTCGCCTCAACCGGGACGCTCAACGCTACCTCGTCGTTGCCCGGCACACACGCTTCCGCGCAGGCAAGCCAGCTCACGTCGGCGCCGAACTCCAGTTGGGTGCCGGGCTTGAGTGTCGTGGGCGCGCGAACCTCCGTGGTGAGAACCACGGCACCCGCATAACCAAAGATTGAAATGGGCCCGGTGACAAAGCGCGCCGGCGCGGGCCACTCCAGGACGCCGGCTGTGAATCCTTCCGGAAGTCTCCACGCCACAGACGGTGCCAGGCCCGCGTCACCGGGGTTCAGCCAGTTGACGTGCCAGCCTTCCTTGATTTCCAAGCGTACCCCGAGCTGAAACGTTGAGCCGGGGGCCACCGCTGCAACGTCCGACACCAGCGTTGCCCGGACCTCCGAGCTGCCGGGGATGCCGGGAAGCTGTGCTGCGGATAACGCGGGCGCGAGCACACCCGTCATCAGGACGGCGACAAGTGCGAGCGACGTAAGGGGTGCGATGCGGCGGGCCGCCGCTGTGGATGCGGAAAGACTGCGTTTCACTCCCCGCATCATACGGTGTAGAGGGGGAGCACGCAACCACCCCACGGGTGACGGGAGATGAAAAAACCCGCCGCGACGGCACGCGGCGGGTTTCTTCAAAGCTAACCGATCCCGAAGGACCAGAAACTAGCGGTACAGCGCCTTGATGCTCCCCCAGGTCTGCTGCTGCGTCGCGACCGTGCCGCAATGGCCCGGGCCGATGACGCCGTTGTTGTAGTTATCAAGGATCTGCGTTGTTGCGCTGGTCAGGCTGGGATGAATGTAGCCTGCGCCGACCGGCGGAACGACGAGGTTGCCGATCTGGGCGTCCGCAGCCGCGATAGCAGCGGCGGCAGCCGTGGGATCCGCACCGGCAGCGATGTTCAGCTTGGCGCCGATGAGCTGGTGCGCAAGGCTGATGAGGCCGTTGCCATTCACCGGCTCGTTCAAAATCGCGAGCAGCTCGGCCTTGGTGTAGACCACGTTGCCGAGCTGCAGCGAGTTGACGGGCCAGTCTTCCTCGTGATTCTTCCAGTAACCAATCGTGTACGTGCAGTTCGTGCTCGTCGTGGTGGTCGCAGCGACGACATTGGAGTTGCCGCTGGCGGCAGCACCACCCTCGTCGTTGGCGAACGCCGTGAAATAGTGGAACTGGCCGTACTCAAGTTCGTCCAGCGAACCCGCAACGCCGGTCTCGCCGAGCAGGTCACCAATCTCGACCACAACCGACTGGCTGGGCGCGAGCTTGAACGTGGTACCGCCGAACGTATTCAGCGTGGGCGCACCGGTGAACGAAGCCGCGTCGCCGACCGGAGCCGTGAAGCTGCCACCGTTGGACCAGTACGTCGTTGCATCCATCCAGCGGACGGTGAATCCGTTGGGCGCGCCGGAGGCACCGGCGGTAATCGTAATTGTCTGCTTGGCATGGCCGCTGACGCCAACCTGCAGCGACGGCGTATCAAGCGCCATCGCGAGGGGCGCGAACGCCATGAGTGCAATCGCCATTACAGCGAAGAACACGCGGTAGCGAATCGACATAAAAAAGACCTCCCAGATCTCGATTATAGGGGGCAAACCAAATCGGCACTGTGTGAGAGGTCCCTAACTGCACCTTGCCCACACCGGGTCCGCAATACCTTGCCGTTTAGACGGACCCAGATTGCTGAGAAGTCTAGCATCGTTTTGTCCCGATTACAAGCCGGAATTTGGGTAACGGCGGGGTCAACGCCAAAGTCCTCATTGTAAGCGCCGCCGGGCCGGCCGACCCTCGACCAGACCGTCGGCGGACCCGCCCCGGGCCCAGGCGAACGTGCCCTCCGACCGGAGGGCCGTAGTCCTTGACCCCCTCGCGCGTAACGCGCGATAAGATCTCCCATGGTCTGGACGCCCCGGCTTCGGGAGCGCGCGCAATCGCGCGGCGAAGAAATCGCCAACAGTGTGAGCCACGGGATCGGGCTCTTCGCCGCTGTCATCGGGGCGTGGGCGCTGGTCTGGACGGCCGCCGGGAGCGGCGACGTCAAGCGGGCGGTCGCGTGTACGGTCTACGCGACGACCCTGGTCTTGATGTATGCGGCATCCACGGTCTACCACGGGTTGCCCCGTGGCAGGGGCAAGTACGTGTGCCGCATCGTGGATCACGGCGCCATCTTCCTGCTGATCGCAGGGAGCTACACGCCGATCCTGCTCGGTAGCGTTCAGGGGCGGCTGGGGTCGTCGCTGCTGGTGATGGTCTGGATTGTCGCCCTGGCAGGCATCGTGATGACCGCGATCAGCCGCGTCCGCTATCCGACCCTTTCCACGGCAGCCTACCTCGCCCTCGGCTGGCTCCTCCTCGTGGCGGCACGACCGCTCTGGGAGACGATGGATCACCGGGGTCTTCTGTGGATTGCAGCCGGCGGACTCGCGTACACGGCGGGGGTCGGGTTCTTCGCAGCAGACCGGCTCAAGTACGGGCACCTGGTGTGGCACCTCTTTGTCATCGCCGGGAGCGCCTGCCACTATGTCGTCGTAGCCCGGTACGCATTCTGAAGCAGTAGCACACCGCCGGATGCCCAACTCGCCGGCCGCCAAAACAAGGCGGCAACCCGCCGAGGCCATTTCGCGTATTCTCAAGCCGATACACTCGCCAGCCCGGCCCCTCGCCGGACATATGGAGGCAATCTTTCAATGAAGCTGAAGAAGAAACCCCTGTGGATCGGCATCGCCGTTCTGGTGGTGGCCGGTGCGGCCGTCGCCGCTCTCTCAATGCGCGGGCGCGGCGAGCAGATGCTCGAAGTTCAAACCGCGAAGGCCAGTCACCAGAAGATCGTGCAGAAGGTCAGCGGCACGGGAAAGATCCAGCCCAAGACCCAGGTCAAGATCAGCGCCGACGTGAGTTCGCGCATCATCAAGCTGGCCGTGGTGGAGGGACAGCCCGTGGAAAAGGGGGCGTTGCTGGTCGAACTGGACCGTGAGCGCTACAAGGCCGCGGTGGAAAGTGCCGAGGCGAGTGTTCGTTCGGCCGAAGCCAACGCGACACTCGTGCGCCAGAACATGAACAAGACGGAGAAGGAGTATAACCGCTCCAGGGAACTCCTCGCCAAGGATCTGGAATCGCCGGCGGCGCATGAAACGCTGGAAGCGGCGTACCAGGTGGAAGTTGCGCGTTACAAGTCGGCGCAGGATCAGGCCGAGCAGGCCAAGGCAGCGCTCAAACAGGCGCGCGACGATCTCTCCAAGACCACCATCTATGCCCCCATGTCGGGGATCGTCACCGATCTTAATAAAGAGCAGGGCGAGATCGCGATCGGGTCGCAGTTTCAGCCTGACGTCATCATGGTGATCTCGGACCTCTCCGTGATGGAAGCCCAGGTCAATGTGGATGAGAACGACATCGTGTCGATTGCAGTCGGCCAGGAAGCCGAGATCGAAGTCGACGCACTCCCGGATCAGGTGCTGAAGGGTGTCGTGAGCGAGATCGCGAACAGTGCCAATGTGGCCGGCGCCGGCTCGGCGGACCAGAAGACGGAGTTTGAGATCAAGATCATCGTCACCGCACCTCCGACAACCCTGCGTCCCGGCATGACAGCCGCGGCCGAAGTCTTCACCAAGACCAACGAGAACGCGCTGAGTGTCCCGATTCAGAGTGTCGCGGTGCGAACCGTGGACCAGCTGGCGATGGAGGGCGAGGATCGCAAGGCCGCCGAAGCCCGTTACACCGCCGACAAGGACGGATTTGTGGAGATCGTGTTCTGCATGGAAGCCGGAAAGGCGGTTGCGCGTCAGGTCAAGACGGGGATTCAGAGCGACGAGCTGATTGAAATTCTCGACGGACTCAAGGACGGCGACGAGATCGTTACCGGCAGCTACCGCGCCATCTCCAAGGACCTCGTGAACGGGTCGGTCGTTACGGTCAACAACGAATCCAAGGACGAAGGGGTTGAGCAGGCGAGTGGATCGCAGCAGTGATATTCGCCCGGTGAACGGGCACGCGCTGACGCTCACCGACGTCGTGAAGACGTACGTGATGGGTGCGGACGAGGTGCACGCGCTGCGGGGCGTGTCGCTCACGATTCGCCGCAACGAGTACGTGGCCGTGATGGGCCCGTCCGGCTCCGGCAAGTCCACGCTCATGAATGTGATCGGCTGCCTGGACGTGCCGACTTCGGGGACGTACTCGCTGGAAGGGCAGATGGTGGCCGAGATGTCGGAGTACCAGCTGGCCGACATCCGGAATCAGCGCATTGGATTTGTGTTTCAGACTTTCAACCTGATCCCGCGCGCGAACATCTTTCAGAATGTTGAGCTGCCGCTGATCTACGCCGGCGTGCGCAAGTCCGAGCGGCGCGAGCGCGTGGAGAAGGCGATCGCGCGCGTCGGGCTCGCGGATCGCGTCAAGCACAAGCCCAACGAACTCTCGGGCGGACAGCGCCAGCGCGTTGCCATCGCACGCGCACTCGTGTGCAATCCCTCCATCATTCTGGCCGACGAGCCCACCGGAAACCTGGACAGCAAGACGGGCGACGAGATCATGGCCGTGCTGGACGAGCTGCACAGCTCCGGGCAGACCATCATTCTGGTGACGCACGAGGACTACATTGCCGAACACGCGCTGCGGGTCATCCGGCTGCGCGACGGGCGTATTGAGAGCGACATGGCTACAGCGAGGCGCGCCAGCTGACGCGCGGAAAGAACGACATGCGCCTGGCACTGGATCTCGAAGAATCGTTCCGGATTGCGCTGAACGCGCTTCGCGCCAACAAGGCGCGCGGCGCGCTTACAACCCTCGGCATCATCATCGGCATCGTGGCCGTCATTCTCACCATGACCGCGGCCAACGGGATACAGAACAGTTTTCGCCAGAGCTTTTCCGCCGTCGGCACCGACGTGATCTACGTCTCGCGCTTTCCGTGGATCATGATGAACGACTTTTTCGTGTACCGGAACCGACCGCCGCTGGAACTCCGGCACGCGGAGGAACTGGCGCAGAAACTGCGCGGCAAGGCCATCGTGAACCCGAGCATGAACGGCCGGCGCGACGTGAAGTACCGCGCCGAGACCATGGAGGGCGTCACCGTCATTGGCACCACCGACAAGCAGACCCTGGTGTCGAGTGCGCAACCGGAGACGGGGCGCTTTATCACGGAGTTTGATGTCAGCTACAAGAAGGACGTTTGCGTGATCGGAACCGACATCCGCGACGGACTGTTCGGAACGGTGAATCCGATCCATCAGGAGATCAAGATCGGCCGCACGACGTACCGCGTCATCGGTGTCATGGAAAAGCAGGGGGGCTCGTTTGGCGACGGTCCCAACTTTGACCGGCAGATTTTCATTCCGATCAGTTCCTACGTACGCGCGTTTGGCGGTGACCGCGGGCGTCAGGACGTGAATCTGGCCGTGAAAGCGCCCTCGCAGGAGGCACTCGCGGACCTGGAGTTTGAGGTCATTGGCGAGATGCGGAAGATTCGCAAGCAGCGCCCGGCCGAGCCGGACAACTTCTCCATCAACAAGCTCGATACCCTGGTGGGTGCGTTCAACAACGTCATGGGTGTCGTGTTGCTGGTGGGTCTCCTGGTGACCAGCATCTCGCTCTTTGTGGGTGGCGTGGGTGTGATGAACGTGATGTTCGTGTCCGTCACCGAGCGAACACGCGAGATCGGGATTCGCAAGGCCATCGGAGCCAAGCCGCACAGCATTCTGTTTCAGTTCCTGTTCGAGGCGGCCTGCATCTGCCTCTCGGGTGGACTGATCGGAATCGCAATCGCCTCGGCTCTCACGGCGGTGGTGAACGCAACCGTGATGCCGGCCAGTGTGTCGGTGTCCATTCTCACGGTCGCCGTGCTGGTGTCGGTGGCGGTGGGTGTCGTGGCCGGCTTTGTACCCGCGTGGAAGGGTGCGCGACTCAACCCGATCGAAGCGCTCCGTTACGAATAGGTAAAGCATGCACCTTCCAGACCTCATCTCCATGTCGACGGGTGCGATCGTCAGCAGCAAGCTGCGGTCGCTCTTGACGCTGGTCGGCATCGTGGCGGGGGTGGCGTCCATCATCGCCGTGATGACGGCCATCGCCGTGGTGCAGTCCACCATGGAGAAGGAAATGAGCATTCTGGGGGCGCAGGTGTTTCAGGTGCAGAAGTGGCCAGCCGGGTTCAACTCCGACGAGCAGCGCCGCCGCGCCATGCGCCGCCCGCCCATGACGATTGAGAACGCCAACGCGATCCGCGAGCAGGTTCCCACCGTTGACCTGGTGGGAGCGGAGCTGTGGGATTTTGGTTACAGCGTGACGTACGAGGGCGAATCCACAAACCCCAACGTCTCCATTTGCGGCGGCACGCCGGAGTACCCGCCCAACAACACCCACGACGTGGGGCTCGGTCGCAACATTTCGCAGATGGACGTCAAGAGCGGGCGCAACGTGGCCGTCATCGGCTACGCCATCTCGCAGAAGCTGTTTCCGTTTACCGACCCGGTGGGGAAGATCATTCGCCTCGACGGCCGCAAGTACGAAGTCGTCGGCGTGTTTGACGAGAAGAAGTCGGCGTTCGGGTCGGGGTATGACAACTACGTGCTGATTCCGATCACGACGTTTCTGGACACGTACGGCATGACCACGCGCGACGGGTTTGCGCGCTCCGTCAATATCACCGTACGCGCGAAATCTCCCGAGATGATCGACGACGCGATCGAGCAGACCCGCCAGGTCCTGCGCCGCGAGCGCGGTGTGCGCCCCAGCGAAGAAGACAACTTTGACTTTTTCAACAGCGAGAGCCTGATCACGCAGTTCAACGAGTTGACGTTAAAGGTGAAAGTGGCCGCGTTTGTTATCGGCATCATCGCGCTGGTCGTGGCCGGCATCGGCATCATGAACATCATGCTGGTGTCGGTGACGGAGCGGACCAAGGAGATCGGTATTCGCAAGTCGCTCGGCGCCAACCCCGCCAACATCCTGATCCAATTCCTGCTCGAGGCCGTCATTCTCTGCAACATTGGCGGTCTGGTGGGGATCGTGGTTGGATTCGGGCTCGGCAACGTGGTCACCTTCTTCACGTCCTTCGAAGCCAAGGTCCCCCTGCAATGGGCCGTCATCGGCCTCGTTTTCTGCTCCACGGTCGGCATCGTGTTCGGCCTCCTGCCCGCCATCCGCGCCTCGCGCCTGCATCCCATCGACGCCCTGCGCTACGAGTAGGGCGCTAACCTCTTATTCGACAACAGCCAGGCGGTGCCGGGCGAAATTTTCGCCTCTGGCAAATTCTGCCCGTTGACATACCTAGTGCTGCGATGTATAGTGGTTCAACGTATACGGCCGAGCCAACTATGAACATCCATAAAGACCTCGTTGCAGCCTCCGCGACACCGCTGGTTCTCGCCATCCTGGGCGAGGGGCAGAGCTACGGGTACGCAATCATCAAGCGTGTCAGTGAAGTGTCGGGTGGGGAACTGCAATGGACCGACGGGATGCTCTATCCGCTCCTGCACCGGCTGGAGCGCAATGGCTTCGTCGAAGCAGTCTGGGGGCTGTCCGAGACGGGACGAAAGCGCAAGTACTACCGGCTGACGCCCGCGGGTGCCGACCACCTGGACCAGCAGCGCAAGCAGTGGCATGTGGTCGACCAGGCGCTGCGGGCGTCTGGTTCGAAGCGCCCGGAATGACGCCGAGACCAATTGACGATCGCCAATCGAAGGGAGACAACGTGAGCAAGGACGATTTGCTGGAACAACGCATCGCTGAGTGGCGAACCCACTTCAGCCGCCGTGAGGCGGTGCGCGCCGCCGATGTGGAGGAGCTTGAGGACCACCTGCGCAGCCAGGTGGAAGCGCTGACGGAAGCGGGCCTGGACGCGGATGAGGCGTTTCTCGTCGCCGTCAAGCGAATGGGGAACATGGACTCCGTGTCGCGCGAGTTCGCGAGCGAATACACGGAGCGTCTCTGGAAGCAGCTCGTGGTGGCGCCCGCTGCGGGTGCTGCGTCGGCGACATCGCGCCGGGATGCAATCGCGGCCCTGGGTTTTGCCGTCTGCGCGGGAGCAGCGCTCAAGGCGCCGGAGCTCTTTGGCCAGAAAATGGGGGCGCCCGACGATGCGTCGACGTCGTTCTACGTGCGCAACATCATGCTCTTCGTGCTGCCGTTTCTCGCGGCGTTCTTTGCCATCAAGCGGGGGATGAACCGGGCCGGGTTGTTCTGGCTCGCGGTTCCATTCGTGGCGGCGGCACTGGTCATGAACCTGCTGCCGTTCACGCCCGGCGGGCACACCGAGATTCTGTCCGCAATTCATCTGCCCATCGCGTTGTGGCTCGCCGTCGGGTTTGCTTATGTCGGCGGGCAGTGGCGAAACCTCAAGCTGCGCATGAACGTGGTGCGGTTCTCCGGTGAGTGGTTCATCTACTTTGTGCTCATCGCACTGGGTGGTGGTGCACTCACGTTGTTCACCCTGTTCATCTTCAATGCCATCGGGATCAAGGTGGAGACACTCGTCCAGCAATGGATCATCCCGTGCGGCGCCGCAGGTGCCGTCATCATTGGCGCGTGGCTGGTCGAAGCCAAGCAGAGCGTCATCGAGAACATGGCGCCGGTGCTCACCATGCTCTTCACGCCGCTCTTCACCGTGTTGCTCCTCGCCTTTGTGGTGGCCTGGATCGTCACCGGAAACGCGCTCGACGTCGGACGCGAAGTGCTCATTGGATTCGACCTGTTGCTGGTACTCGTGTCGGGACTCTTGCTCTACTCGATTTCGGCGCGTGATGCCCAGGCGGCGCCCGGTCGTTTCGACAGGCTCCAGCTCCTGCTCGTGGTGAGTGCGCTGGTCGTGGACGTCCTGGCGTTGTGGGCGATGGCGGAACGCATCTCGGAGTTTGGCTCCAGTCCCAACAAGGTGGCGGCACTCGGCCTGAACCTGTTGTTGCTTGTGAACCTCGCCTGGTCCGCGGTGCTGTACACGAAATTCCTGTTGAAGCGCGCTCCGTTCGCGCGCCTCGAAGCCTGGCAGACCGCCTACATCCCGGTGTTCGGAATCTGGGCGTGGGTCGTGGTGGCCCTGTTCCCGATCATTTTCAAGTACCAGTAATCATTGCAGACACACCGTGAATGAGGAATTCAGATGAAACACACCCGGCACACTCACCTTCTTCCTTTGCTCTCGTTGGTTGCCACACTTGCCGGCACGGCCGCGCACGCGCAGGACAAGACCGCCGAAATCGACAAGATTTTCAGCTGGGCCACGATGGAAACGCCCGGCTGCGTCTGCGCCGTCTCACAGAACGGCAAGGTGATCGTGAATCGCGCGTACGGGTCGGCGGATCTCGAGCGCGGTGCCGCGATCACTCCCAACACCGTCTTCGACGCCGGATCCGTGGTGAAGCAGTTCGTCGCCGCCGCAACCTTGGTTCTGGTTGAGGACGGCAAGCTCGCTCTCACCGACGACATCCGCAAGTACATCCCGGAACTTCCGGACTACGGGCACACGATCACCGTTGATCACCTGCTCACGCATACCTCCGGCCTTCGCGACTGGACCGGCATACGGATGCTGTCGGATCGGGACGACGACGCATTGACCATGATTCTGCGCCAGCGCGAGCTTAATTTTGAGCCCGGAACCGAATGGTCGTACTCGAACAGTGGCTTTGTACTGATGAAGGAAATTGTCGCCCGCGTGAGCGGCGTGACCTTCGGCGAGTTCGCGCAACAGCGGTTGTTTGAGCCGCTCGGGATGAAGTCGTCGCGCTATTCCCACAACATGCGCGAGGTCGTGAAGAACCGCGCGCTTGCCTACCAGAAAGAGGGCGACAGCTGGAAGCTGGCGACGATGTATGACAACGATCGCGGTGGCGGCGGTGGCCTTCTCACCACGGCCAGCGATCTTCTGATCTGGAACGACGCCTTGACCAACCGCAAGCTGGGTACCTTCGTCTCTGAGAAAATCCTGGAGCCCGCCGTCCTGAAGAACGGCAGAAAGCTCACGTACGCCCGCGGCCTGATCCTGGACAACGACCACGGCAGCCGTGCGGTGTGGCACAGCGGCAGCGCGGACGGATACAAGACCGTGCTGGGCCGGTTTCCCGATATTGGACTGTCGCTCGCGATCCTGTGCAACGCGGGGGACGAGATTGACCGGAGGAACCTTGAGGTGCCTGTTCTCGATCTGTTTGTTCCGGCCGACGAAGCCAAAGCCAACGATACACCCGCGGCAGCCGCAGCCGAAGGCGTCGATCCCGCTACACTCGATCTGAACAGCAGAATGGGCTTGTTCTTCAACGAACGCACCGGCTCTTCGCTGCGTCTGGCCGTGGACGACGGTCGCTTGCGCGTCGCGGGCGGACCCGCGCTCATGGCAACGTCCCCGTCCGACTTCAAGCGTGTTGGCAATGTCCTGATGTTCATGTCGGGGGACGAGTTCGAAGTGCACTTCGTGTCAGCCGACGCGTTTGACTTGAAGTCCATGGAAGGCGAGACAACCCGCTATCGCCGCGCCCAGCCCTACGTGCCCACACCGGCCGACCTCAAGGCATTCGCAGGCCGCTACGAAAATGACGAACTCATGTCGGTGGTCAATCTCGAAGCCGGCGAACGCGGCCTCGTGGGATGGCTTGAGCACCTGCCGGAGCGACGCCTGGAATTGGCCCCGGTCGATCGCGACACGTTTCAGCGCGGCAATCTGACCTTGCGCTTCCACCGCGACAAGACCGGCAAGGTTGTGTCGCTGGGCCTCACAAACCCGGTGTTTCGCAACGTGACCTACACACCGAGCAGCGACCGCGCCAGCCGTTAGCGTCGCAGCGTCACTGACATGAGACATCTCTTGGTAAGAGTGTATACTCTTAACCATGCGTCCATCGAATCGCTAGAGGACCACTTCGCATGAGCTTGTCACCAAGATCTCCCAAGCTTGCGGCGGTCTTCCTGCTTTCGTTGGCTCTTGCTTGCGACGCCCCCGACTTCTTTGACCCAGAACCGCCTGGACTCCCTGATGCCTACTGCTGCCCCTCGTGGCTTGGTACGGATTCACTGGTGATTTATAGAGATGAAGGCCTATCTGAGGTCGGCCGGAGGGGTTTGTGGGTCTCTCGAGTTGATGGGTCAGAGTCGTGGATGTGTCTCGCTGGTGACGTTTACACACCGAGCTACTCTGCCGTAGCAGCGAGCCTGGCCTTTGAGTCCGGCATGCAGATATCTGTCGCAGATGTCGTTGGTGGGGTCGTCGACACCCTCACCATTCGTCAAGTAACGACAAACGGGAACAATTTTCTTCCATCATGGAGTCCAGACGGTGCATGGATTGCGCATGATCGACGCTTGTGTGACTTGGGCAGTGGAGACGCGGACACGACATGCGGTATCTTTGTAACCCGTCCGGATGCGAGCGAAACCCGCTTCGTCATTCAAGGGTACTATCCTGCATGGTCTCCTGGCGGCACCTCATTAGCGTTCGCTCTAAGGGGGGAGGTCTACTCGGTCGACTTTCCGAGCCTGGCGAACTTGACTCTGCTTACATCTATCCAAAGTGCCTTTCATCCCGCGCCGTCGGTTGGTGCCCTTTCGTATTCGCCAGATGGTTCTGAGATTCTGGTCGAGATCCGAACAACTCCAGAAAGCACTATTTGGACGATCCCAAGCGGCGGCGGGTCGCCTACGCGTATTGTGGTTGGTGAATGGCCGTCATGGTCACCGTCTGGAGGGCTGGTCGCGTTCATCGCGAAGGGAGATGCCGATTCAGAGAAGAACGGAACAGTCTGGATCTTGGATCGTCTTTCCAGGCAGGCGAGGCAGTTCACTCGTCGCTAGCGGCGCCGAGCTGCGATGATTGGCGAGACTCGTGCCCAAATAAGAAAACTCCCGGCACCGAGTGGTACCGGGAGTTTCTTGTTTTTGGTAGCGGGGGCAGGATTCGAACCTGCGACCTTTGGGTTATGAGCCCAACGAGCTACCAGACTGCTCCACCCCGCGACAAATTTGTAAGGGGCCACAGTCTGCACGCCCGTCGCTGATCTGTCAAGCCCCTCAATTTATCGCTATTCGGCGGCCTTTGTGGGTTCGACCAGTTTGTAGACCTTGTCGCCGGGCTTGATGTAGCCGTAGCGCTCGCGGCCGGTCTTCTCGATGTAGAAGGGGTCGGACTCGAGGAGTGCGACTTCGTTTTCAAGTCGGGTCGCGCTGTTCTCCAGTTCACCGATGCGACGATCGAGGGTGGCGCGTTCGTGGCGGAGCATCGCGATGCGGATGGCACCGCCGTCGCCGAGGACGAACGCGTAGATCACGCCCGCGAGAACGAGGAACATGACAAAGCGCTGCACGGGGCCGCTCACCACCACCTGGTGACGGTAGAACCGGCGCAGAAACGGACCCACACTCCCGCCGCTGGCAACCACGGACTCGGGTGCCGCGGTCGCGGCGCGCGGTTGCGGACGAAAGTCGCGGAACTCGGAATGGGCGTCGGGCGTGCGCGTCTCGCGTTCAGTTTCCCAGTAACGCATCGTCAACCTCCTGAACTACGAAAGGGCCGCAAAAACGGCGGCTCCCGGATACATCGCAACCGATCCCAGCTCTTCGTCGATGCGCAAGAGCTCGTTGTACTTGGCAATTCGCTCGCTGCGGCAGAGGCTTCCGGTCTTGATCTGGCCGGCGTTGGTTGCCACCGCGAGGTGCGCGATGGTGCTGTCTTCGGTTTCGCCGCTGCGGTGCGAGATCACACACGAGTAACCGGCGGACTTTGCCACCTCGATGGTCTGCAGCGTCTCCGACAGACTTCCAATCTGATTCAACTTGATGAGAATGGAATTGGCGACGTGCGCCTCAATACCCTTGCGCAGGCGCTCTTCATTGGTGACAAAGAGGTCGTCGCCCACGAGCTGCACGCGGGCGCCGATGGCCTCGGTGACGCGCGCCCAGCCTTCCCAGTCGTCTTCGGCGAATCCGTCTTCGATGGAGACGATGGGGTACTTCTTCACCCAGTTCTCCCAGAACTTCACCATTTCGTCCGACGACAACGTGCGGTTGTCGCCCTTCATCACGTACTTGCCGTTGGCATGGAACTCGGTGGCGGCGGCATCAATCGCGATGCACACGTCCTTGCCGGGCTTGTAATTGGCGCGCGTGATGCCTTCCAGCAATACCTCGATGGCTTCCTCGTTGGAACGCAGGTCGGGCGCAAAACCGCCTTCGTCGCCAACACCGGTCGAGAGCCCCTTGCTCTTCAGGTATTTCTTCATCGCATGGAACGTCTCCGCACCCATGCGCAGCGCTTCCGAGAAATTGGGAGCACCCACCGGCACCAGCATGAACTCCTGGATGTCGACGTTGTTGTCGGCGTGCTGGCCGCCGTTGATCACGTTCATCATGGGGACGGGGAGGGTACGCGCGAACACGCCGCCTATGTGCTGATAGAGCGGCAGGTTCATTGCCTCCGCGGCGGCGCGTGCCACCGCGAGCGAGACACCCAGGATGGCGTTGGCCCCCAGGCGCGCCTTGTTGGGTGTCCCGTCCAGCTCGATCATGAGGTGGTCGATATAGGCCTGGTCGATGGCGTCGAGGTCGATGACCTCGGGGCCGATCACGTCGTTCACATTGGCGACCGCCCGGTGGACCCCCTTGCCCAGGTAGCGGGTGTGCTCGCCGTCCCGGAGCTCGAGCGCCTCGTGCTTGCCGGTGGAGGCCCCGGAGGGAACCGCGGCACGACCGAGCGCGCCCCCGTCCAGGCCGACGTCGACTTCAATGGTGGGGTTGCCACGCGAGTCCATGATCTCGCGGGCGTGGACGTATTCGATGATGGTCATGTCCGCCTGGGGCCGTGGTGCGCAAGAATCATTACGCGCGGCGTGTTTCGAAGCTCATATAAGGCAATGGGTGAAGAGCGGATAAACTCTAGAAACCCCCTTGGAAATGTGTCAACATAAATCCCCTTAAGCGCTTGCCGCGTTCCGGGCCGGCGCGTCATCCGAACGGTTCCATATGTCCGGCGAAACCGGTGCGCTTTGCCGCAGCACCCGTCCGCCCGTTCTCCACGTCATCGGCGCCCGGCCGCAAGTGCGGTCGTGCGTCCCGACGCGGGCACGTCCGCTCGGCCTTTAATGCGAGGACGCGAGTCACGCCGTGAGAGAAGAGGACATCCAGCTCGTCGCGCGGGCCCGTTCGGGCGAAGAGCGTGCTTACCGCACGCTGCTCGAAAAGTACGAACGCCCCGTGTTCAGTATTTGCCTGCGCATGGTGAGAAACCGTGACGAGGCCGCGGATCTCTCGCAGGAGGCCTTCATCAAGGTCTTTGCGTCCCTCGACCGTTACAACCCCGCCTACGCCTTCTCGAGCTGGCTCTTCAAGATCACGGCCAACCTCTGCATCGACCACATCCGCAAGCGCAAGATCGACACCCTTCCGATGGACGAACCCGTGGACAGCGAGCGGGGCGAGATGCAGCGCCAGTACGTGGCGCCGGACCTGAACCCGGAGGAGGAGCTGGCCCGGGTGGAGAAGATGACCCGGCTGGAAACGGCGATCGGGCGGCTGCCGGAGCACTACCGGATCATGCTGGTGCTCCGGCACCAGGAAGACCTTTCTTATGAAGAGATCGCCGAGAGCCTCTCCATACCCCTGGGGACGGTGAAGGCCCGCATCCACCGGGCGCGCGAAATGCTGAAGGGGATCCTGGGCGAGTCGGATTTCTTTGCCTGATAAGGCAACTGGTTGTAGAAATGATGGTTACAGGGTGGGGGCCGCTCCGGGACGCCCCCGTGGGAGAAAGTTGGGCAGGGAGCCGAACTTTTCTCCCGAAAACCCGTAGTTTCGGTTGTCGCGACGCCCCGGTCCCTGGTGCCCAAGGGATGGCGTCCGAAAAGAACCAACGCACGGTTCGACAAGGAGATACCCACATGAGAGTCCGTTTCGGGATGGTTCCGGGTTTCGTGCTCGCGGGATTACTCGCGTTCGCGTCCAACGGTGCCGCCGCCCCCGGGCACCGGTTGGAAAAAGAAGACAAGTCCACTGTTGCCGCCGCCGGGAAGACGTCCATCTCGATCAAGAATGCGCGTGGTCGCACGGTGGTTGTTGGCCGTAGCGACGCAAAGCAGGTCACCATTGTGGCCGTTCGCGTGGCCGTGGGCCGCGACGAAGCGGAAGCCAAAGAGATGCTGGAGAAAATATCCGCCCAGATCTCCGAGCGCGGCGACGACATCGTCGTCGAGACCCGTGACGACAACAGCCGCAAGGACGAGGGCTGGAGCTTTTTCCAGGCCGTCAAGGGATTGCGCCGCGCAACCTGGGTTGACTACACGGTCGAAGTGCCGTTTGATTTCGATGTGTCCGCCGCAACCACCAGCGGCGAGGTTCGCATTTCAAACCTCGGTGGCGACGCGGAAGTCGCGGCCACCAGCGGCGACGTGTCGCTGCGCGGTGTGGGTGGCGCTGCCACCGCACGCATGACCAGCGGCGACCTGGAAGTGGTTGACGTGGGTGGCGACCTGGAAGTTGCCGCCACCAGCGGCAGCGTCACGATTGACAATGTGAAGGGCCTGCTCAAGGTGGACGGGACAAGCGGAGACTTCCGCGCCTCTCGCATCGGCAAGGACGCCGAGATTCACCTGGTGAGCGGGGATCTGGTGCTGGATGGCTGCACGGGCAACGTTGTGTTCCGCGCCTCCAGCGGCGACGCCATCCTCTCGGAGATCGAGGGCGATGTGGAAGCCAGTTCGTCGAGCGGCGACATCGAAGTCTCCATCGTCCCGGCGGGCGAGCGGACCTTCCGCTTCGTGTCGTCGAGCGGTGACATCGATGTCATCTGTCTGCCCGCGAAGGGCTACGGATTCCAGCTCGACGTTCGCACCAGCAGTGGTACCATCGATTGCGACCTGCCCATCAAGGTGACGCGCGTTGACCGTCGTCGCCTGCAGGGAACCGTGGCTGCAGGAACGGCTCTGGTTGAGATCGAGACCGCCAGCGGCGACGTGGGAATTCTTGAACAGAGTGAAGCGGCCAACCGTACCGACCGCTGATTGAGAGAAACGTGAACTGTCAGACCGCACAGAATCTAATGCAGCCGTACCTCGAGGGCCGTCTGGCCACACTCGAGCGCAACGAGTTCGTGCACCACGTCACCGAGTGCGCCGCGTGTGAACGCGACGTCATCGAGTACCGCGAGGTGTTCCGGGCTTTGCGTGCGGTGCCGCGCTTTGAAGCACCGCCGCGTATTTCGGTGGCCGTGATGGCGCACCTGCACGCGGAGGGGCTGGTCCACGAGCCGCGCTTCCCGTGGGCGCGTCGCCAGGCCGACCGTTTTATGGATCTGCCCGCGCGCGTGCGCTACCCGGTTGCGGCCATGGCCGCGGTCACGATGCTCTATCTGCCGGTGGCACTCGTTCTTGGCGGCGCGCGTGCGTCGCTCGCGGGAGTCGCGGAAGGGTTTGCACGCGGCGTTCTGTGGGCGCAGGGAGCCGTGAGTGGCACGGCCACGCTCTCGATGTTCGAGCCCTACGCGCGCGCAGCGCGCACCGTGGCACACGCCACCAGCACACTGGTTACGCCGGCGACACTTGCCGTTGCAGCACTCCTGTTTGTAGCGGTCGTGGTTTCCATGTCGATCGTCCTGCGCAGAAAGCGGTCATCCTCGCATGCAATGTTCAGCCTCTAAGTTGCGCGCGCTGTTGAGCGCGTCACTGGTGCTCGTCCTCGCCCTCGTACCGCAGCCGGCCGTTTCCGGCAAGGAAGCGCCGCGCGATACCACGACGACGGTGGAGGCCGTTGCCCCGGTTGCGGGCACTCCGCAAACGCCGGCGACCCCGGACGTTCCAACCACGGCGCGCAAGCGCATCATCATCGGCGGCAGCGGTGTTCGCATCGACGATGAAGGCGTCACCTTCACAGACAGCGCTTCGAGTCTCGATATCGATGTCGACCTCGGACAGAACATCGACTTCGACGAAGACATCGTGCGCTGGGGCGAGAGTGTGTTTGTCGCCAGCGACGAAGTAGTGGCCGGCGACATCGTGGTGTTCGGTGGCAACGCCATCATCGAAGGCACGGTGGCGGGTACCGTCGTCGTACTGGGCGGCGAGATTCGCGCGCGGCGCGGCGCACAGATTCGCGGCGACATCGTGGCCATCGGCGGGTCCATCGAAGAGGACGAGGAAGTGGTCATCCGCGGCGAGAAGATCCTGATCGGCGGCGTTGCCGGTGCCATCGGCGACCACCTCGACATGGGTGCGCGCACCGTGCGCGCGGTTCTGAGTGCCGTCATCATCTTTGTCGGTTTCATTCTATTCGTGATCACGATGCTGTTCCTGCGTTCGCGTGTCGAGCGTGTCAGCCAGCACGTGTCCACCGGGCTCCTCAAGTGTTTCGGAGCGGGCTTGCTCACGTCGGTGGCGGGTGCCTTCGGCCTGCTCATCGTGATGATCCCGCTCATCATCACCATCATCGGCATCCCGCTCGCGGTGATTCTGGCCGTGAGCTGCCTCGGCATCTACGTGATCGCCTGCACCACCTTTGTGTACACGGTGGGTCGTGTGTTCGCGCGCCGCGCCGGCATCGACGTGGGCGTGTTCCCGCGCCTCCTGATTGGCCTGGCGCTCATGAGCGTCCCCGAGATCATCGCCTTTGTCCTCGACGGCATCGGTCACGGCACCATGCCGGCCTACGTGCTCATGAAGGTGCTCGGCATCTTCCTGTGGCTGTTTGCCTACGTGGTCGGGCTGGGTGCGATCGTGGTCAGTCGTTTCGGTTCGCGCAGCGTTGGTTCCGAACCGCCCTCACCGCGCATGGTGGGCGAGCCGGCCGGAATCCCCGCCGCCTGAACACCGCCGGGCTCCCCGCACAATCAGTTCTTTCGCGACTCCGGCGCCCGGCGTATGCTTGTTGCATATGCAGTGGTTTGCGCCTGGCGCGACGGTGTTCATCGCCCTGTTCGCGACCCTCCAGCTTTTCTCCCCCGCTCCCGCTTCCGCGGCCGGTTTTGACGCCGACTCCTATCGCTGGGCCGAAGGCCGTTCCATCGACACGGTGTACGTGCACGGCAACACGCGCGTGCGCACTATTGCCATTCTGCGCGAGATGGAGTCGCGCTCCGGCGACCGCCTGGACGCGCGGGCCGTTGAACGCGACCAGCGTTACATCGGCGACCTGAGTCCGTTTGCCACCGTCGCCCTGCATGTCGAGCCGGTGGGGGAGGACCATTGCGTCCTCCATGTATCCGTAACCGAACGCCCGACGCTGCTCTTGAAGCTCATCTATCCGGTGCTCGATTACGACATCAACACCGAGCGCTTCGTCTACGGCATCAAGTGGTATGACCGCAATTTCAGGCGCCGGCTGGAGGATTTCTCCATCGACGCCGTGCGCGACAACCGCGACAACGACGCCGCGGCGGCCGCGTGGTCCACGGGATGGCTGGGGTGGAAACACATCGGCGTGGGCACGCGTCTCTCGTACTTCAACCGGCGCGAGTCTGCGTCCGACCCGACGATCATTGAACAGACGCGCGCACAGTTCAACGTCTCGATACCGTTGACACAGAGCCGGATCTCGTTCTCGCAGCTGATCACCGGCCTCGCCGTCGCCAACAACCGGGTTGGAACGGGCGACATCGATTCGGAGCGCGAGCGACTGGTGTCGCCGTCGCTTGGTTTTCGTTTTGACAGCCGCGACGGTGTGGTGAAGCCGCAAGACGGGACGTACTTCTATACCAACGTGCTGGCCAACTATCCGATCAACGACGGCGACTTCTACCGTCTCGACAACGACGTGCGCTGGTTTCTGGGGCTGGATCGATGGTCAGTGCTGGCGATGCGCTCCGCGCTCACACTTCAGTTCGGTGACTATCCCGAGTACATACGCTTTGGTCTCGGCGGGCCGGGCACCATTCGCGGCTACGAGCGCAGCGACTTCCGGAGCGCGCACCGCTGGGTTCAGACCGTCGAGTTGCGAATGCTGCCGTGGCCCAAGCAGCTCTACAAACTGCCGTTCCTCGGGGTCACGGACTTCCAACTCGGGTTGGTTCTTTTTGCGGACCTCGGCATCGGGTGGACGGACCCGTCCGAGTTCAAATACGACAACTTCCACAGTGGTTTTGGTGCCGGCGTGCGTCTGTTCTCACCGATCCAGGACGTGGTCCGCGTGGACGTCGGGTTCACGCCGGACGGCACCGTCCGCCCGTATTTCTCGACTGGCCTGAATTTCTAGCCCCGTACCCACCCGACGATGGGTGGGAACCCCCGTCCAACCTCCCTCGGGCTGTGGAAAACCTCACAGCCCACCCCGCTTACGACCCCCTATCAACCGAATTGACGGCCCGCGGACAGGGTCCGGACCAGAAACCTGAAATGGTTTCCAACCCGCTGTCCTGTATCACGTTGCAGCCGTCGGCAGGCCCCCGCGGGCGGCCCGTTGGCCCCACCCGTAGGCAACCCCTGCCAGCGGGGAATACCCGTTGCAGAATAAGGATTTGTGAGGACAATGCTGCAGAATCGCACAGAATCCTACATATCGCACGTGGCTCTTGCCGCGGCGGTGATGACGTTCCTTATCGCTCCCGCGGCGCTGGCCGGTGCCCCCTCCACGCTTTCGCTCGCAAACGGCATCACCGCCGCGGTCTACGACGCGGCTTACCTCTCCGAACGCCTGACCACCCTGGACGGTGCTCCGGCGATTCGCCTGGATGACGGTCGCTACCTCCCGGTCACCATCGACATCAACGACCCGTCGATCCACAACAAGGGTGATGGCAGCTTCCACCCGTTCCCGGTCGAGATGGTCGAGGACGCGCTTGCCGCCATCAACCTTCCGGGAATGCGCGTCGACGTTCGCATCTATGTGCTCCCGTACCCGCGCCGCAACCTGCTGGTGAGTTCAACCTCCGGCAACGAGATCTTCCTTTCCCCGCACGTGCTCGACATCGAGGCCGCCGTGGGCGCCTACATCATCGCGCACGAGGTGGGACACGCGTTCCACAACCGCTTCATGCCGGAAGGCTCCACGCGCTGGAGCGAGTACCGCCGGGTGCGCGGCATCGAGGACGCTTCACGCTTCCACGACGCGGCGTCGCACGCGTACCGCCCGCGCGAGATCTTCGCCGAGGACTTCCGCGTGCTGTTCGGCGGATCGCTGGCCGCGTACGACGGCCGGGTTGAGAACGTGGAACTGGCTTCTCCCGCGACGGTGGACGGCCTCGAGTCGTTCTACACGCGTGTCGCGGGCATGGAGGTTGTGCGTGCATCGCGCATCGTGGCGACGGGCTATCCCAATCCGTTCAACCCGGAGACGGAGATTCGCGTCGCGGTGCCGGACGTGTTCCGCGACTCCGACGCACGCGTGTCGGTGGCGGTGTATTCGGTGACGGGTGCACTCGTGCGCGAGTTGTACACCGGCCGCGCGACCGGCGATTTTGTGGTGCGCTGGGACGGTCGTGATCGTCGCGGCGAGCCGGTGGCGAGTTCCACGTACTACGCGCGTGTGGTGGTGGGTGACGAGCGCGAGACGCTCAAGCTGACGCTACTGAAGTAAGGCAAACCCAGCCCCTCGTCCTCCCCGGGGGCTGCCGCCTGTGAGAGAAGCGTGTCTTCGGGGCATCAATGCCCGGCACTACCTCTCACAGGCTTTTTCTTTTCCAGCAGGGACAGGTTCCAGAGCTGGCCGCAGGCCGCGTCTATGTCGACGCCGCGGCTGCGCCGCACCGTAACCGCGGGTGCCACTGGCAGTACGCGCGTGATGAAGCGGTCGATCATGTCTTCGGTGGGACGCGTGAACGGATCCTTGCGACCCGGATTGTAGGGAATCAGGTTCAACTTGAAGGGCTGGTCACGGGCAAGTTCGCCCAGGCGGTCTGCGTCGGCGTCGCTCATGTTGAACTCGGGGATCAGGACATACTCCAGGGTTGCCCGCCGCCGCCCGCCCTTCACGAAGTCGCGCGCGGCATCGAGCAGCTCCTGGATGGTGAAGCGCGACGCCTTGGGCATCAACTGCCGGCGCGACTCGTCGTTGGACGCATTCAGCGAGAGCGCCAGCGAACACGCGGCATCCGAAGCGGCCAGCTCGCGAATGCGATCGGGAAAACTCGACGTCGACACCGTGATGCGGCGCTCGCTCAAGTTGAGCCCGAGCGGGTCGTTGAGCACGCGAATGGCGGGAATGAGTGCTTCCAGGTTCAGGAGCGGCTCGCCCATTCCCATGAACACAATGTTGACGGTTTGTTCGGCGAGCCCGGCGTCGGCCTTGAGCGTGCAAACCTGGTCCAGAATTTCGCCCGCGGTGAGGTTGCGCTGGAAGGTGCCCTTTGCGGTTTCGCAGAACACGCAGTCCAGCGGACAGCCGACCTGCGACGACACGCACAGCGTGGTGCGCTTCTCATACTTCATCAGTACCGACTCGATGCGCGCGCCGTCGCGGAGCTGGAACAGAAACTTGCGCGTTCCGTCGAGAGCCGACTCCTGCACCGCCGCGATGTCGAGTGAGTTGACCTCGTGCGTTGCGGAGAGGGAAGCGCGCAGTGTCTGCGGCAGGTCGCTCATGGCTTCGAAGCGCGACTCGAGACGCCCGTACACCCACGTCGCCAGCTGGCGGTAGCGATACTCCGGCTCGCCGCGCTCGGCGACGAGGTCGCGCAGCTGGGCGAGGGAAAGATTGCGCAGGTGGGAGGGGTGCATCATGGGTACCGCTGGAGAAGGGAATGAGTGGTGAAAGTATAGGGAATATGCTATCCCTTGCGAAACCCACAATATACGTGTCCTTGCGTCAATTGCCAGCGTTCGCATGCCCAAGACCATCCTGATCGCAGACGACGAGCCCGGTATCCGCAGCTCGCTCCAGAAACTCCTCGAGTTTGAGAGCTACCGCGTGCTCCTGGCCGCGGACGGGCAGACCGCTCTCGACCGCCTGCGCGACCGGCCGGTCGACATGGCACTCATCGACATCAAGATGCCGGGCATGGACGGCCTCGAAGTGCTTGCCCAGATCCACCAGGAGTCCCCGGGGCTTCCGGTCGTGATCGTCTCCGGGCACGGCACCATTCAGACCGCCGTCGAAGCCACCCGCCTGGGTGCCTTTGATTTCATCGAAAAACCCATCGACGCCGACCGACTGCTGCTGGTGATTCGCAACGGTCTTGCCCAGCGCAAGCTTCAGCGCGAGAACGTTTCGTTGCGCGCCGAGTTTCGTAGCCAGACCCGCATCGTGGGCCAGCACCCCGAGATTCTGCGCATCCTCGAAACCGTCAAGAAGGTGGCGTCGGCCAACGTGCGCGTCCTCATCATGGGCGAAAACGGGACCGGCAAGGAGATGGTGGCGAGAGCGCTGCACGAGCTGAGTCCGCGCGCGGACGAACCATTTATAGAAGTGAACTGTGCCGCGATCCCCGAGGAGTTGATCGAGAGCGAGCTGTTTGGCCACGAGCGCGGCTCGTTCACGGGTGCGGTGGCCCGGCGCACCGGAAAGTTCGAACTGGCCGACGGTGGAACGCTGTTCCTCGACGAAGTGGGCGACATGAGCATGAACGCCCAGGCCAAGGTCCTGCGCGTCCTGCAGGAGTCCGTCTTTGAGCGCGTGGGAGGCACCGAGACGATGAAGGTGGACGTGCGCGTGATCGCCGCCACCAACAAGGACCTCCTCAAGGCCAGCCGCGAGGGAGGCTTCCGGGAGGACCTGTTCTACCGTTTGAACGTGGTGCCCATCATTGTGCCCCCGCTCCGGGAGCGGGCCTCGGATATCCCCCTCCTGGTGGAACACTTTCTGCAGCTGAGTGCCCGGGAGCTGGGACAGTCGCCGAGAAAGATGTCGAAGGCCGCCCTGGACTCCCTGCGCGAGTATGCCTGGCCGGGGAACGTGCGCGAGCTGCGCAATCTGGTCGAGCGCCTGGTCATCCTGTCGCCCGGTCAAACCATCGAAGCCGCGGACCTACCCAATATGGCCCCGGCGGAACGGACGGATGGGGCCTACTTCGACCTGGAGTCTTATGCCGACTTCAAGGACGCGGTCGAAAAAGAGTTCTTTGAGCGTAAGTTGCGATTTTTCAACCACAACGTCAGTAAGACCGCGCGCCGTCTGGGGATGCAGCGGAGCAACCTTTACAAGAAGCTCGAAAAGTACGGAATACCATACAAGAGTGCACGTGATGACGACCCCGAAGAATCGGAAAACTGATTGACGATAAAGGACCTTCGCGAATATATTCTTTAGTCAGAATGTCAGCCCTAGCTGATGTGACGTTCGGTTGTCGAGGAAGGAGAAAGTTCGCATGAAACGGGCGGCGATGGTTGTATTCACGATCGCCATTCTTGTGTTGGTCGGGGCGTTTTCTGCGCCCGTCCTGCAGGATTCTTCCTGTTACGCGGCTACTTACTCCAGTGGAGCTAAGGTGGCAAGCGGGTCCGGTGGAACCGCCGGGGACGGTACGATAAACACGGGAGAATGCGGTGGTGGCTCGGGTGGTGGCGAGAATCAGGGCGACGCGGACGGCCTTTCCGGCCTCAAGGTCCCTGATGGTCGTCGCGCTTCCGGCGCTGACCCCGCACGTATCTGGGTGGTCGTGGAGTTGTGGGCGAAGTTCATGGTGTGGGTTCGTTAAATCAATGCATGTGATCCTCCCTTAGTGGAGACGAACCAAGAGTCGTAGTAAATACGACTGGCTCGAAGGATTCTCGATGTCCGACGCACGGGACGAGAGAGAGTGGATCGAGAAGGACGGGCGCGAAACAGCGCGTAAGTCGACGTACTCGCCTGGCGAGGAAATCGGCGAGATGCACTTTGCGACCGAGAACTTCTCTACCGCACTCGAGTACTTCAGCCGCGCGCTGGAGCAGCCGGATATGCCGGCAACGGACCGGTTCCGGTTGCTCCTGCGCGTGAGCGACTGCCATCGCAAGCGCGGTGACTTCGCCGCGGCGCGCGATTTCCTCGGCAAGGCCCGCTCGGCCGAAGCGGCCCCGTCCGATGTGGCGCTTGGCAGAATCGAATACCGCGAGGGATATCTTCTTCTCTGGCAGGGCGCGTACGACGCCGCCCTCAAGACCGGCTTCTCCGCCTACCGCAAGCTCAAGCGCTCCGAGTCGCACGGCGAAGTCGCGTACATTCAACTTCTGATCGCAAACTGCTACCAGCGCCTGGGTCTCGCGACGGAGGCGGAGGAGTTCTTCATGGACTCGCTCTCGTCGTATCGCCGCGCCGAAGACCGCGTCGGTATCGCGTACGTCTATAACAGCCTAGGGCTGTTGCACAAGAATGCCTGCCGCTGGACGCGCGCGCTCGCGTCGCTGGCCAAGTCGCTGGATCTGGCCAAGACGCTGGGTCTCTCGCAGCACACCATGGTCGTGCAGTTGAACCTGGGTGTTGTGTACGCCAAACTCCGCCGCTTCGAAGACGCAATCAGTGCGTTTGACGCCGCGGCGGCGGGAGCGGAACGCTTTGGTGACCAGGCCTGCCTGACGCGGGCACTGCTCATGCTCGGTCGCACGCACGTGGCGCGCGGAACCCTGGGTCGTGGCGAGAAAGCGCTCCTGCGCGCACAGGCCATGGCAGACGAACTGGGTTACGAGCGCGAGTCCGCGCTGGCCGACGAGTACATCGGCGAGCTCATGCTCGCGCGCAACGACTGCCGCGGTGCGCTCTGCAACCTGACAACCGCTCTCGAGAAGGGGCGCCGCCTCGCACCCGAAGGCGACGTTGTTGCCGAGTGCCTGCGTCGCCTCGCGGACGTGCAGTACCGCCTGGGTTCGCTGGACGAGGCGCTGCAATCCATTACCGAGGGCCTGCGCATCGCCACCACCTGCGGCGAACTCTACGAAGTGGGCTACTTCCACCGCACGCGCGCGCTCGCGCTGGCGCGGCGTGGAGACATGGAAGCCGCCGGTGCCGCGATGGGCATGTCGATGACGGCCTTCGAAGAGCACGGCAACCCGTTTGAGAAATCGATTTCGGCCCAGCTTTTGGCGCGCCTGTGCTCGCGGTCCGGCACCGAGGCGTGCCTGCTCAAGGCCAAGGCGGCACTCGCCGACACGGTTGTGTCGCTGGGCAAGCTGGAAGACACCCGCGCGCAGATTGTGTCGCACGTGCTCCTTTGCGGCGTTGAGCGCCGTCTCGGCAACCTCGACGAAGCCTTGCTCTCGGTGTACGAAGCCGACCGCCTGGCCGCGGACGAAGAATGCGCGCGCTTCCGTCGCGCGCTGGCTGCGTTGCGTCACCGCCTGGAAGCGCACATGTCCAGTGCCACGCGACGCGTGCTGGATCAGTTCTCCGTCCTGGGCGAAATCCAGAACGGCGCGCGTTCGCGCGAGCAACTGGCCAAGGGTTTCGATTCCACCCTGCGACTCATCCTCGAAAAACTGGATGCCAAGTCCGGCTTCATCGCCATTCCGTCCGCCGGTGGACGGGGTCTGCAGGTTGTGGCAAGAGAGGGAATTGGTGCCCGTGACGCGCAGGCCGTCGAGGCCTGGTACGCAAAGCGGCCCGTCGAGCATCGTGGTCCCGTGGTCGTGACCGATGTCGACAAGGAGCCCACGCTGGCCGATCTGCGCGAGCGCCTGGGACTGAAGAGCGGTACGCTGCTCCTTCAGAATCTCGGCTTCGACAACGAGGCGCTGGGTGTACTTGCCGTCTGCAAGGACTCCGAGTCCGCGCGCTCCGCCATTTCGCAGGATGACCTGCATTTTGTGGCCGCTTACTCAAGCCTGATGTCGTTGTCGGTGTACGAACTGGTGCGCTCCGAGCGCAAGGGTCGGGCGGCACGCCCGCGGCCTTCAACCGCCGGCAAGGGTTTTGAAACCATTGTGACCGAGAACCGCGAGATGATCGGGCTCCTGAATCTCGCGGAGCGCGTGGCCCACTCCGACGCCACCGTCCTTCTGCAGGGCGAGACCGGCACCGGCAAGGGCCTCATTGCATACGCCGTGCACCTGCTCTCCGAGCGGCGCGATCGCCCCTTCGTGCACGTGAACTGCGCGGCTCTGCCGGAGCAGCTCCTTGAGAGCGAACTCTTCGGGCATGTGCGCGGCGCGTTTACCAACGCCTACTTCGACAAGGACGGCCTCCTGATCGAAGCCAACGGCGGGACCATTTTCCTCGACGAGATCGGGAAGACATCGATGGCCATGCAGGGCAAGCTCCTGCAGTTCCTCGACACCGGCAAGGTGCGCAAGGTGGGATCCAACGATCTCATGAGCGTCAACGTGCGCGTGGTGTGCGCTTCCAAGTCCAACCTGCTCAAGTTGGTGGACGAGGGCCGCTTCCTCGAGGACTTCTTCTACCGCATCAACGATTTCCCGCTGACGGTGCCGCCGCTGCGTGACCGTCCCGAGGATATCCCGCTTCTCATGCACCACTACGTGGCCAAGCTGGCCCGCGAGCTGGGACGCGAAGTGGACGGAGCAACTCCGGAGTTCTTGTCGCGCCTGTGCGAGTACCACTGGCCGGGCAACGTTCGTGAGCTCGAGAAGGTCATCAAGCGCGCCATTATCCTGGCCGACGACGGTGAGCCTCTGGATATCCGTCATCTCGCTCCCGAGGTGTCGGTGCGTCCGATGGTGGAGCACAGCGATGCGTCAATACAGAGCCGGGACGAAACCCTGCGCGAGCGCATCGAGCAGATCGAGCAGGCCATGATCCTCGACGCCATGCGCCGGCACTCCGGCAACAAGTCCCAGGTGGCCATTCACCTCGGAATCAGCTATCCCAACCTGCTTTCGAAGATCAAACGCTACAATATCCAGTAGTGTTTGGTCCCTCCTGCAGAACCTGCAGGGTATTCCCTCTAACTATTAAAAGTTTTAATGCTCGGCCGCCCTTCGGCAACCGATTGCTATCTAACACCTTAGGCGTTACGCCTGTTCGGGTAATACAAGTGTCTTAATAGAACACGTGTACGGGTTTGTAGACCCAGGCACGCGTGACTGTGGATACAAGCGTCCAAGTGTATTTGTTTACATTGGGTTGCAAGGGCAGCCTGGAACCCGGGAAGTTCTGGAAACGCTTGGCACAGCGGTTGCCAAAGCATGTCTTTGGAAGTCATCCCGTGCGTAAAATGAACTTCCATCTGGTGGGGGACGGATTCTCGGGGAGTGAAAGCTCCCCGAGAATCCCGAACTAAAGAACAAAACAGGATTCCAAGGAGTCTCTCTCGACCAAAAGCTTCGACGCCACACAGCGAAGAATGCTTTAAGAAACCGACGCCTCGTATACGTTCCAAGCAAGCTGCTGGCTTTGCGGTGTAAGTTGATTTCGAGAGGTGGGGTCTCGACATTAACGACAGGAACGGATCGGGGCGTCGGTGTTTTTATGCCCGCCTGGAACTGTCCTCAAAACAGGTCGCCGCTGTAACTTGTATACAACGAATCCCGGGTCCACCGGGCACCCCTCCGGAACCCGACTTCCCGCCCAACTGGTTCACCAACATAGCGTTAGGAAGATTTTGCCGGTGTGGCACGTGGCTTGCGCTAGGCATCCCTCGTAATGACGCTCACACAGCGCATAAGAAACCCAATCGATCGCGCTACCAGGCTGTCGGGTGCCTGCGTCGCCGTGATCGCAGCCGCGCTGCATCTTCCTTTCGTTGCTGGTTGCGAAGACGAGGACCCCGTCGTGGTGGACGCTCCGCCGTTCCCACCCGACGGGGTCTTCAGCGTCACCGGAGACGGTGTTGTGAGCGTCTACTGGAATTCGAATCAGGAGAATGATCTGGCAGGGTACGCCGTGTATCGCTCAACGGAGGATCCGGGTCCGTACTTCTTCCTCAATGAAGTTTCGCCGAGCCAGACCTACTACGACGACTTTGACGTGAACAATGGTGAGACGTGGTTCTACGCAGTCACTGCGTTTGACACGCGAAACCAGGAAAGTGAATTGAGCCGCGAGACTGTGTTTGATACGCCGCGGCCGGAAGGTTTCAATTTGGTGCTGGTCGAACTGGGGCAAAATCCGTCACAGGCGGGGTACGACTTTTCGAGTCTGTCGAACCTCGCGCAGGCGGCGACATTGAGCACCACGGATATCTACTTCGACAACGTGGCAGGCGTGAATTACGTGCGCAGCGCGCGTGCCGGAGTAGATATCCAGGATTACGGAGTGATCGAGCTTCCCGCCGTTGACTGGGCGCCCGATACGGGCTGGGCGCCGTCCGGACAGGCGGAGGCAATCGTTGGTCACAGCTATATCGTGCGAGTCATCAGCCAGGGTGCAACAAACTGGGCCAAGTTTGAGGTAACGAGCGTTGGCGCCAACTCGCTGACGATGGACTGGGCGTATCAGGCGGTTCCGAACAACCCCGAGCTTAATCGGGTAAGGAGGTAACCGTATCATGAAGCGCATTCACCTTGTGCTTGCGGCACTCGCCATCGCGGCCGTGCTGGGCAACACGCAGGCGGCAAACGCCAAGCACGGATCCCAGGTGGTCGTAACCGGCCACGCGGGAGTCAACGTGTGGATCGACGGCGGCGATGTCTTTCAGGACTACGACGACGTCACGATCTGGCTGCGCGCCGAGCGCGATTGCTACACGAGTCTCTTTCTTGTCGACACCGACGGCTACCTGCACGTCCTGACCCCCAACGCGTGGGTCGCGGACGGATGGGTTCGCGGCGGGCGCGCCTACTGCTTCCGCGCCGGCGACCTCGGTCTCGATCGTCTCTACGGACGCGGCATTGCATACGTGTTCGCGGTCGGCAGCCCGGTGGCTTTCGACTACGCACCGTACGGCGCGGGCATCTACGTGGGCGGTTTCGGATTCCGCATCTACGGCGACCCCTTCGTCGCATGCCGCGACTTCTATATGACGCTGTTGCCGGCTTCGTGCCGCTGGGACTATGTGGGTGTCGCCTCCGCGCGCTTCTATGTGCGTGAGTGGCAGCGCTACCCCTCGTACCTGTGCTACGGCGACCCGGGCTTCCACGTCCGAGTCAACGACGCGTGCGGTGTCTGCAGTCATGTGTACACGTCGTACCGCCAGCACTGTGCGTCCCCGGTGGAAGCGTTCCGTCCGGCGCCGCGTTACAAGCAGACCTATGCCTCGTACAAGCAGACGTACGACGCCCGGCGCGGGCAAACCGGTCGCCTCCAGGCGGTCGGTGCCGACCAAGCGCGCCGCGGTGCCGTGGCCCGTGCGGAACGCGATGTGACCAAGCGCAGCAGTGAAGCGCGCGTCGTGTCGCGTCCCGCCGGCCAGTCTGTGCAGAAGGCAAGCAAGTCGACCGGTCGTAACAAGCAGGTACGCGTTGTATCGACCAGCCGCACGCGCGAGTCAGAGCACTCGCGTGCCATCGCGCCCTCACCGGCGCGTGCGGAACGGCCGGAGCGCGCCGCCGAGGTGCGTGGCCAGGCGATGACCAAACAGGCCAGATCCGAGAAGTCGGTTGTGGCTGAGCGTCAGGCTGGCAAATCGATGACCAAACAGGCCAGGCCCGAGAAGTCGGTTGTGGCACAGCGCGGAGCCGGCAAGGGCAACGCGCGTGCCGAGAAGGGAGCCGGCAAGAAGTCGCGTCAGGCCGAGTAATGGAACCTTCTTGGTTGGCTGGTAGCGCTAGTCAGGCTGGTTAGGAGCCGACCAAAAAAGTAAGGGGGAGTTGCGCCGGAGTAAGCGTCGATCAGGGGCGGCGAATTACGGGCGTCAACTCCCCTTTACTGTTGACCATCACGAGCGGCGTTCGTTACTGTAACGGGTGCCGCTCGTCCCGTTCCCCTCGGGTTTGAGTGCGATCCCAAGACCCCTCGTTTTCCGATTCCAATCCGCTTGCGATTCATTCTTCCAAAAGCAGTTTGTATGCGACGCCTCGCGCGTGCGCTGGCTCCCGCATTGAGTGCGGTGTTGCTTGTGCTCGCGAACGACCCGGCACAGGCATCGGGCCGTCACGCGCCCGGCCTGCGTACCGAGAAGGGTGCCCGGGCGGTTCGTCCCGAAACGACCCGGCCGCAGCGGCTCAACCGTTTCCAGACCGAACGCCTGCGCTCCCTCGCGGGCTCATCCTTTGCGGCCACACCGGACACGCTCCGGGTCGCCCTGTTTCAGGTTCAGTTTACCGACACGCTGATGGGCGGGCAGACGGGGAGCGACCGCGCGCCACGCGACTCCACCTGGTTTGCCAACGAGATGAAGCACGTGGAGCAGTATTTCCGCGGGGCGTCGCGCGGCCGCCTGACCCTGCAGTGGACGGTCGACGGCACGCTCTACACCAGTGCCAGGCGCATGGTGTATTACGGCACCGATGCCACCGAGGAAGAACGCGTGGTGGAGCTGGTGCAGGAGGTGCTGGCGGCGTCGGACGCAACCACCGACTTCTCGCAGGTTGACCACGTGTTCATCGTGCACGCGGGTGCGGGACAGGAGACCGACATTGGCGGCGACTCGCCCATCCAGCTCTGGTCCAGCTTCTACGACCTCTCGGACATCCGTGACGCGCTGGACGACGACGCATCCCCCGGTCTCGCCACCGGCGACGGCGTTGCCATCGACAACTTCTCCATCGTGCCCTCGGATGCGTCGCAGGACTTTGCGACCGTGGGTACGCTGGGCGTGTGGGCATTCGAGATCGGCAACCGGCTGGGACTCCTGCCCATGTTCGATTCCACTCCCAACGGTGCACCGGATTCGCAGGGTGTCGGGAACTTCTGTCTGATGGCGTACGGACTCTTCAACGCCAACGGCTTTGTGCCGGCGTTTCCGTGCGAATTCAACCGCGTGCTCGCCGGCTGGGTGGATCCGCTGGAAGTGGACGCCACCGAAGACGACACGGTGGTGGGGCTCACTGACATCAACACCGGGGTACCTTCCGACACGGTGTGCGTGCGCGTGCCCATCACGGAGAGCGAATACTTTCTGGTGGCGAACCGCACCCACGACGCGAATTTCGACAGCCTGTTCACCTTCTCCGACGACGACCTCGACCTGATTCCCGAGAACACCGAGTCGCTGGACGGTGCGGAGTTTGATTTCTTCCTCACCGACTTGAGCAACCCTGCGAAGGTGTACCGCAACGACCCCGACTACGGCTTCGACGTCCTGCGTCGACACACGGGCAGTGGCGTATACATCTGGCACGTGGACGAGCGCATCATCCGCGACGCGATTGCGTCCGGTTACCTGCCGGATGACTTTGCCGCGCGCAAGGGTGTCGACCTGGAAGAAGCGGACGGCGTTCAGGATCTGGATCGCCCCGGGGTAGCGGCACTCGCGCTCGGCAGTCACTTTGATTCGTATCGACTGGGTGTCGGGAATCGCACACGGCTGGATCGCAGCAGTGATCCCGCGTCGCACTCCAATTCCGGTGCCGAAACCGGCATCACGATCGAAGTGCTTTCTTCCGCGGCACTGCGCATGCCGGTGCGCGTGCGCCGCGACGTGACCTACGGCGAAGTGTGGGCGCGCTGGCCGTCCGCGTCGCCCGGGCAGGCCCCGACGGTCGTGGACCTCGATAACAACCTTTCGCCGGAGATCGTGATCCTGTCGGACAACGCGGGCCTCTTTCTGCTCAACATGGACGGCACCGAGCGCGTGGATGCGGACCTGAACCCCGCCACCATCCAGCCGCACATCGCCCTCCCCGGTGTGACGTGGACCGGGCCGCCGGCGTTTGCAAATCTCGACGGCAGCAACGACCAGGAAATCGTCGCGATCAGCACGTCGGGCCGCGTGTATGCGTGGAAGGCGAATGGAAACGAACTGATTGACGGCGACGCAAACCCGGGCACGCCGGGGGTTCTGTTTGTCGGACAACCCGCCGTTGCGCCGCCCATGCTGGTGGATGTAAACGGCGGGACGCCGGAAGTTGTGCTCCTCGAGCGCGTGGGTTCGCTGGTTCAGATTCGTTTTGTAGACGCAACCGGTGCCGTGGTCACGCCAAACGCAGCTGCGGTTTCGGGATCGTGGCCGTTCAGTGTTGCGGGGTTCGATGCGGCACCCCCCGCACTGGCGCGCGTGACTGACGGCCAGGCCGTCACCACCGGTATTGTATCCGCCGTGGTTGACTCGGTGGCAGGGCGCGTGCGGGTCTCGTGGACTCCCGTTTCCGTAAGCGGAACGCTGTCGGGTACCGCGCGCGCATGGACGCAATCGTTCGCGGCTCCGTCGGGCTCGAAGGCGGCGGGGTACCTTCCCACCGCTCCCGCGTGCGGCGACCTCGACAACGATCAAGATGATGAGATTGTCGTCACACTCCCGGACGGAACCGTCCTGGTTCTCGACGCGGCGTCCGCGCTTTCCGAAGCGGTGTCGGTGGCAACCGGCAAGACGCGAGCGGCCAACCCGTCGGCCGCGGCAATCGGTGATGTTGATCGGGACGGCACGCTCGAGATAGCACTGTGGGATGACGAGTACCAGTACCTCTACAAGAGCAACGCGCGTCCCATGCTGGAGTGGCCGCGCCGCTTGCGCGCCGAGTCCGATGGCGAGGCACCGCCGGTGCGTTCGAAGCGCTCGGACGAGGCGCCCCTCATTCTGGATATCGCCGGCGACCACGGCCCTGACATTCTGTTCCCGCTCGAAGACGGAACCCTGGCCGCGTTTGATTTCCGCGGCAATGCGCTGGCGAGCTTTCCGCGTGTGGGCCCGGCGGAGCAGGGGGGGAGCCCGACTGTCTACGTGGGACCCGGCAACGACTCGCGGCTTGTCGCACTCGGCTCGCCCGGGCGCCTGACGGGTCTCGACCCGATCGTGGACACACTGACGGTGGCGGCAGCGACGTCGCTCTCGATCCAGACCCTCCCTCGCGTCCCCGGGGCCCCGTTCTGGACGACCGCGCGCGCGGACCTTGCGCGCAGCGGCCGCACGGCACCCACGTACGCGGTCAAGTCTTCATCCAGCGCGTTCGACCCCGAATCGTTTATCATTTATCCCAACCCGGTGCAGGGCGACGTTGTGAACGCGCGCATCACCACCCACGCCAGCGCGCGGGTGCGGGTTTCGATTCTGACCCTGGAAGGGCAGGAGGCGCTGGTGGCCTCCTTCGACGTGAATCCGGGCAACAACGTGAACATCCCCTTCGACGAAGCCCTGGACGTGAAGAATCTCAAGAGTGGCATCTACATGCTGCGGATTGACGTGCAGTCATCCGCGGGCGGCGGTGCCACCGTGAAACCTTTCGCGATCCGACGCTGACGGCTGGAAACCAGGAGTACAGACATGCAGCGGAAAACAGCGATTCTGATGGTGCTTCTCTCTCTCGTTCCGGCGGCGGCGCATGCAGGCGACCCCGGCTCGGCCGGCGTGCCGTTCCTGCGCGTGGGGATGGGTGCCCGCGCGGCTGCCATGGGCGACGCTTACGCGGCCATCGCCGAGGATGCTTCCACCGTGTACTGGAACCCGGGTGCCATGCCCGCGGTACTGGGCACGCACGTGTCACTCACGCACACCGAGTATTTTCTGTCCATGCGGCTCGAGCACGCCGCCGTGACGCACGAGACAAAGTGGGGAACCTTCGGGTTCTCGTTCACGGGCTTGTATATGGATGACATGGAGCGCTACGACGAAGTGGCTTCGGCCTTGCCGGTGGGGTACTTCGGCGCGTACGACGCGTCGTTCGCGGTTGCGTACGGGCGCTACCTGTTTCCCAACGTCGCTGTTGGCCTGTCGGTGAAGCCCATCTGGGAGCGAATCGACGAGCTCTCCGCGGACGGCATCGCGGTGGATGCCGGCATCTTTCATGTTTCGCGCGTTCGCGGACTCAACCTCGCCGCGGTGGTGGGCAACGTCGGGCCGCCCATGAAATTTGTAGAGGAGGAGTTTGCCCTGCCGCGTTACGTACGCGTGGGCGGGAGCTACGAGCGCGAGATTACCTCGCTCGAGGGGCGTCTCTTGCTTGCGTTCGATCTGATGTTCCCGAATGACGATGACATGCGCCAGCACATCGGTGCCGAGTACGCCTACCGGCGCATGGTGGCGTTGCGGGCAGGTTACAAGGGCGGATTCGATTCGCAGGGTGCCACGTTCGGGCTTGGCGTGATGTGGCGCAATCTGGATGTCGACTACGCGTTCCTGCCGGTGAGCAACGACATCGGTGATACCCACCGCATGGGGATCGGTCTCAGCTTTTAGCCGTTTCCAGGCGCAGTCTCCCCCCTGCGAGCCTTCCGTACGTGAAGTGCTCGATCCAGTCACCCACGATCATGAGTTCTTTGCCGTCGCGGCTTTCGTGCAACGGCAGGTGAACGTGTCCCATGACAAATGCGTCGTTGCCGCGGGTGAAGAAGCGATCCCACGCCACCCCCAGCACCGCGCGTGCGCGCCGCTCCTGCGGGGCATTGAAGTACTCCCGGCTCCCGTGCGCTACACCGCGCGCAATCCCATATAGCAGATCGGGATGGATCCAGCGCGACACGGCAATCACGGCCGGGTTTCGAATAACTGTCTTGAGCACCTTGTAGCCGTAGTCGCGCGGCATGACGAGGTCGCCATGGGCGAGGAGCACGGTACGACCCTGCACCTCGGCGAAGATCTCGTCCCGGTGCACGACGATCCCAAGGTCGCGGGTGAAGAAGTCCCCCACCCAGTGGTCGTGGTTGCCGCCCAGGAAGTGAACCGGGATGCCGCGCTCCCGGAGCCGGTTCAGGGCCGCAAACAGGTCCAGGTAGCGGCTGGCCACGACCGAGCGGTACTCGAAGTAGAAGTCGAAGATGTCTCCGAGCAGGATGACCGCGGCCCCGGCCGGGATGTCGTCCAGGAACCGGATGAAGCGCTGGCGACGGGCCGCCTCCCCGGGTGCCCGCGGGTCCCCGAAATGGGTGTCGGCGACGATCCTGAGGTCGTTGCTGGTGAAAACGGTGGGTCGGGTGGAAGCGGGCAATGGCTCGTCTCCGGGGTCGCGACAGGGGTCGAGGGCGTCCGGCCGGGTGCCGGAACCGCCCCGAGCAGTATGGGGGCAAAAAACCGACCCGGCAATCCCTTATCGTGCGGGGGCTTACGGGGCGGAACCATCCGCTCCCGGCAACGTAGAATCGAGTGTTCGAACGGGAAGAAATCGGGCAAAGATAACCGGCCCCGACGCGTTGACGCCGGGGTGGATTCTGGGTAAACTGGTGGTGCACTGGTCGAGAGTGCATACAAGACTCCGCAAGCAGAATCCCCCGGTCTTCCCACCAGACGATCGACCTTCGGGTCCGGTCGGTATTGTAGTCATCTTAAACGCACTGTGGCCCGTAGAGGCGACGTCGGCTGTTTGGCTGCGTGCCGGGGCCGCGCAAGGGTGAAAACAAAGACTATGTCGAAGAATCTGATGAGTGTGTTGTGCATGGGTTGGGTCCTCGCGGTCGCAGCGCCGGTTGTTGGCGCGCCCGCGGGTGAGACCAAGGGCCTGCCGATCCGCGCCGACGGTTCGTCCGTAACCGCCGATGTGGCGGAGCGCGTAGCACCTGCGGTCGTCTTCATTCGCACCGAACAGCGCGTGGGCGCGGACAACGGCGAGAACGCGCCGTTCAATTTCTTCCGCGACTTCTTCCCGGACGAGGAGCCGCGCGGTCGCAGCCGGCGCATGCCGGGTGGCGGGTCGGGGTTCATCTTCGACTCCGAGGGACGTGTGCTCACCAACTACCACGTGATCCGCGATGCGGAGAAAATCACCGTCGTGGTTGAGAAGGGCGAAGAGGAAGAAGAGTTCGACGCGCGCGTGGTTGGCTTTGACCGCCACACCGACATCGCGATCATCCAGATCGAGGGCGCGAACGGGCTTCCCAAGGTGGTGCTCGGCGACTCGGACGGAATTCGCGTCGGCGACTGGGTCATGGCCATCGGCACACCGTTCGGCCAGCTGCAGGGCACGGTCACGGTCGGCATCGTGAGTGCGAAGGGTCGTAACGACCTGAACATCATGGGCGGCGACGCGACCTATCAGAATTACCTGCAGACGGACGCGTCGATCAATTTTGGCAACAGCGGCGGACCGCTCGTGAACATGAAGGGTGAGGCGATTGGTATCAACACCGCCATCAACCCGTCCGGGCAGGGAATCGGATTTGCGATCCCCATCAACATGGCCAAGGCCATCATGGGTGAACTGATCGCGAAGGGCCGCGTGCGCTACGGCTACCTGGGCATTCAACTCCAGGAACTGGACCGAACCCTCGCGCAGGGAATGGGTCTTTCGGTCGAGCACGGAATTCTGGTGCAGGGTGTGCAGAACGATACGCCCGCGGCACGCGCCGGCATGAAGCAAGGGGACGTCATCGTCCGCTTCAACGGTGAGACCGTAAGCGACGACAGCAAATTCCGACTGATGGTCGCGGGCACACCGGTCGGGAAGACCGTGCCGGTGACGGTCCTGCGCGAAGGATCGGAGCGCCGCCTGGACGTGACGGTGGCCGAGCGCCCCGACGAGGACGTGGTGGCTTCGGCCCCGAAGCAGACGTCGGATGCGTGGCTGGGCCTGCACGTGGAGGACGCCACCAGCGGCGAGGCGCGGCGCCAGTTTGGATTGGAACGTGGGCAGGGTGGTGTGGTGGTGACGAACGTCGAGGAGGGCAGTCCGGCCGAAGACGCGGGGCTCCAGCAGGGCGACGTCATAACGGAAGTGTATTCGCACGAAGTGGGATCGATCGGCGACTACAGCCAGATCGCGAAGAAATTGAAGGACCGGAAGGAGCCCATCGCCTTCCTGGTCAAGAGAGGGAGAAACACGCAGTACGTGCCGGTCATTCCGGCGCGCAAGTAGTTCGAAGTTCTGCTTGGATACAACAGCCAGGAGGAACAGCCATGATGGAACGCGACAGAGAAGAACGCTTTGACCGCCCGGAGACCAAAGCGAAGGATAAAGAAGGCGCTGCCGGTATTCGCAGCCTTGATCTCTATCTGCATGAGATCAACCGCACGCCACTCCTGACGCGTGAGGAGGAACGCGACCTCGCCCAGCGCATTCGCACGGGCGACAAGTCGGCTCTCGACCGCCTGGTGCAGGCAAACCTGCGTTTTGTGGTCTCGATTGCCAAGCAGTACGCCAATCAGGGCCTGTCACTCGAAGACCTCATCAACGAGGGTAACCTCGGGTTGATCAAGGCCGCGCACCGCTTCGACGAGGAACGTGGTTTCAAGTTCATCTCGTACGCAGTGTGGTGGATTCGTCAGGCCATGCTGCAGTCGCTGGCCGAGCATTCGCGCATCGTGCGCCTCCCGCTGAACCGTGCGGGGACGCTGTATCGCATCGGCAAGGTGTCGCGACAGCTCGATCAGGAGCTGGGGCGTTCGCCGCTGCCGGAGGAGATCGCGGCGCGACTCAACATCTCGACCCAGGAAGTCGAGTCCACCATGGTGATCGCAAACACGCACGTGTCGCTGGACGACCCGTATTCGGGCGACAAGGATGACACGGCCCTCGTGGATTACCTCACGGACGAGCACCAGGCGGCGCCCGATGAGGATACGTACACCGCGGCTTTGAGTGACGACCTCGAGCGTGCGCTCGGGACGCTCTCGGATCGTGAGCGCGAGATCCTGTCGCTGTACTTCGGGCTCGGCGGCGATGAGCCCATGACGCTCGAAGACATCGGCAAGAAGATGAAGCTCACACGCGAGCGCATTCGTCAGATCAAGGAGAAGGCCATCCAGCGCCTGCGTCATTCAACGCGTGCCCGGTTCTTGCAGGGCTACATGGAGAACTGACGCGGTGACGGATGCAGGACTAAGCGCCTCAAAGAGGGCAGGGTCAACCGACCCTGCCCTCTTCACTTGTCTGCCCATGGAACAAACCTTGCCAGCGCCCGCCTTGACAGCCCCGGAACCGGAGGCGTAGCGTTCTGATCTCATGTTCAAGCTTCGCGACAAACACCTGACGTTCCTGTACCTCCCCGAGGGGTCCAGCGCACCGCGCAGTTTCACGGTGCGCCGCAACGTCCTCTGGGCCCTGGTTGCAACCGTGCTGGTTGCACTGGGTGCCTCGGGTTGGACGGTGTTGCACTACTCCAGCCGGCTCAAGGATGCCTACCAGGTGGACGTGCTTGAGAATCAGAATGTGGAACTGCGCACGGAAGTGGACGCGCTGGGTCTCGAGCTGGACGAACTGCGACGCCAGGTGGCGCAGAACTTCGACTTCCAGAAGAAGGCACGCATTCTCGCCAACCTCGACGACCTGGACGACGACGTCGCCGAAGTGGGTGTTGGCGGTCCCGCGCGCACCGGTGCGGGAGCTCTGTACAATGTGGACCCGCAAACGCGCGATCGATTGTTGTCAGCGCGCGCCGACATCGACAAGCTCATGCGACAGGCGCGTCTTCAGCGCGACGATTACCAGAACATCCTGGATCACCTGGAAACCGCCAACGAGCAGATCCGCACCACGCCGACCTTGCGTCCGGTGAGTGTCGCGTTTGTGTCCAGCCGGTTCGGGTGGCGCATGGACCCCATCACCGGCCGGCGCACGATGCACCGGGGCGTGGACTTTTCCGCCCGCCTTGGTACACCCGTGGTGGCGACGGCCGACGGCGTGGTCACCTTCTCCGGGGTCGAGCAGACCTACGGCAACGTGGTGGAGATCTCGCACGGGACCGGGTTTGTCACCCGCTACGCGCACATGCAGCGCCGCCTGGTCCAGAAGGGCGAACGAGTTACCCGGGGCGACGTCATCGGGCGGGTGGGTTCGACCGGCCGCTCCACCTTCTCCCACCTCCACTACGAAGTGGACAAGGAAGGCGAGCGCGTGGACCCCATGCGCTATGTGATTGCCAACTGAGCCCCGGCCGATTTCTACTTGCGCCAGGTTTTGCCGCGGCGCTATCGTTGCCCCGCGCCCCTAACTATCTGTATTTTCAATAATGAGTTATTTGCGTCGTTGCATGTTGATTCACGGCCTGATGGCGGTGCTTTGCGCGTTTCCCGCGCTGGCACCGGCCAATCGCAACCAGGCCCTTACGGTAACCGGCATCCGCCACTCCACCGCGGACGGGCGGACGCGCGTGGTGCTGGACGTTTCCGGGCGAACCGGCTTCACCGTGAACGCCGATTCGGGCGTGGTCTCAGTCACGGTCCCCGGGGCAAGGCTCGCCGCCGAGTCGCCGGGTGTCTCGGGCGGCCTCTTGACCGGCATCCAGACCCGGGCCGGGGCGGATCGCGTGGACGTGCTCCTGCAGACCAACCGCCAGGTGACGTGGAAGGAATTCTCGCTCCCGCAGGATGGGAAGCACCCCTTCCGCATCGTGATCGATCTGATGCCCGCGCCCGACGGGGCGCCGGAGTCGGTCCCCGTGGAGACCGCGTCCGAGCCGGGTGCCGCATTCGAGGCACCGCCTGCCGCCGCTGAACCGAGATCGAGCTCGCCGCGCGTTGCGCGCCCGTTTGTCGTTGCCATCGACGCCGGACACGGCGGTCACGACTCGGGCACGCTTGGCAAGTACGGGCTGGTGGAGAAGAAGCTCTGCCTCGACATCGCGCGCCGTGTTGTCACCATTCTGGACCGACAGCCCGGTGTTGACGCCGTGCTGACCCGCAACGACGACGTGTTTCTGACCTTGCCGCGCCGCAACCAGATTGCGGAGGAGAAGAAGGCGGACATCTTCGTCAGCATCCACATGAACTCGGCTCCCAGCAGCTCCGCGCGCGGTGCCGAAATTTTCTTTGTCGCCCCCGCGGGTGCCGAACACGCGGCAAGCAAGGCACTCGCCACCGGCGAAGCCGCACACGACTTCGGGCTCGATCCCGGTGACCAATCCGACATCGTCCACATGCTGCTCGACGTGAATCAGCAGACGGTGCTCGCGCGCAGCGAACTCCTGGCGTCCTTCATTCTGGACTCGGTCCGCGGCAGCAAGCTGCTTCCGACGCGCGCCGTAAAACAGAAGTCATTCTCGGTCCTGCGCACGATCTCGATGCCGTCGGTACTGGTCGAGTGCGGATTCATCAGCAACACCGCCGACGCCAAACTGATTCGCGACCCCGCGGGCCGCGAAAAGATCGCGCGCGCCGTCTCCGACGGTGTGCTCGAGTTCTTCAGCAAGCACCCGCCCCACACCGGCGACGATACGCAGGTTGCCGCGGCCACCGTGCACCGCGTGCAGGCCGGCGACACGCTGTGGACGATCTCACGCCGCTACCAGACCACCGTTGACCGTCTTCGCCAGCTCAACAACCTGTCGTCGCGCGCGAACCTGCGCGTGGGACAGGAACTCCTCGTTCGCGCGCGCTGACGCGCGCCTCCCGCATGAAACTCGCGCGCGTCGTTACGCACAACTTCGGCGCGAAAGTGCTCGCCGTCATGGTGGCGCTGCTGATCTGGTTCAACGCCAGTGGTCAGGAACAGGTCGTGCGCATCCGCACCACCGATCTCGTACTCACGGGACTCGCCGACACGCTGGCTTTCGCCGACGTCGTCCCCGCCACCGCAGACGTACGCATCAGCGCGTCGCGCCGGCGGGTTGCAACCCTCGGCTTCCGCAGGCTGGATGTGGTCGTCGACCTCGCGGGACTGGGACCGGGGCGGCACCGGTTGAGCCTGTCGGGGCAGAATGTGCGCGGTGCCACCGGCGTCGACCCCGCGGTGCTGCAGGTGGTGGCACCGGTTGCGCTCGAGCTGAACGTGGAGCGCGTGGCAACCCGCCGGTTGCCGGTGCTGGTTGAAACCACCGGCGAATTGCCGGCGGGTGTGGTGCTCATGGCGGAAGGGATGGCGGTCGAGCCGGCATGGGTCACCGTGCGTGGACCGGCTTCGGCGCTGGATCGCATCCTGCACGTGCGCACCGCACCGGTGGATCTCGCGCGCGTGCGCGACGGTGGGACGCGCGCGGTGGCGCTTGCGGCGGGCGCGCCGTACGTGACCTTCGATCCGGCGCGCGTGACCGTGCGCTTCGACGTGAGTGAGTTGGGCGAACGCGTGCTCGCCAACGTCCCGCCCACCGTGCTCCTGGATTCGCCGCTCCTCGACGCCGCGGTGGATCCGTCCACGGTGTCGCTCACCCTGCAGGGGCCGTCGGCGGTGTTGGACACGTTGTCGTCCGGCGACGTGTCGGTGTTGATCGAGGTGACGGGGCTTGCGCCCGCGACGTACCGGCTGGCACCCATCGTCATCCTCCCGCGCGGCCTGGAACTTGCGCGCATGAGCGTCGACTCCATCGACGTCCGCGTCTTCAGTACCGAGCGGTGACTGCCGCCGGGCCCCGGCCCGGGACCCGCGCGCCGCGTCCGGACCCCGCTTGACACTCCTTCGCCGCCGACCTAATGTGGCGGGCAACTCCATGCGACTCACCGAACTGTTTGTTCCCGAGACCGTCGTCATTGGCCTTCCCGTCGCTTCGCGCGAGGACGTGCTGGAAGCCATTGTCGCGGATCTTGATGCCAAGGGCTTCATCGCCAACCGCGAGCTGGCCGCGAAGGACCTGGTCGCGCGCGAGCGCGTGATGAGCACCGGCGTCGGGCATGGTGTCGCAATCCCGCACGCGTATACGGATGGTGTGGAGAATCTGGTGGCCGCGGTCATTCTGACGGCGGAGAAGGTGCCCTTCGACGCGCCGGACTCGCAGGACGTGGACCTCATGTTCGTCGTACTCGGGCCCAAGAGCAAACGTCGCGACCACATCCGCGTGCTGGCCAAGATCGCGCGCATGGTGGGGCACGCCGAGTTTCGCGACGATGTTCGCCGTGCTCCGGATGCGGCCGCCGTCATCTCCGCCCTCAAGCGCTTCGGCGATCGGTAGCGTTGGACGTGGCGGAGGGCGGTGGTGTGCGTCGGGCGTGGCTGGTGGCCGCGTGTGTTTACGTGGGACTGATCTTCTTCGTCTCGTCGCGTCCTTACCTGCACGCCCCCGGCCCGCAGTTTGACATGAAGGACAAGCTGGCCCACGCCACCGAGTACGGCGTGCTGGCGTGGCTCCTGATGCGCGCCTGCGGGCGCGCGCTGACGCGTGATCGCGTGATCTCCGCGATGGCGGTGGTTGCGGTGGTGGCATTGATTGCCGCGGGCGACGAATTGTTTCAAGGCACGGTACCGGGCCGTCTCACCGATCCCGCCGACTGGCTGGCCGACTTGACCGGTGCGGCGATTGCAGCAACCCTCTTCACCTTGCGCGGCGTGCGCGCCGACCGGCGCATCGCAGGAGAACAACGCGCATGAAGTACACACGACCGCGCGGAACCCACGACGTCACACCGGCGGAGATTGACCGCTGGCGCGCGGTTGAAGACGTGTTTGTGAACACGTTCGACCGTTTTGGCTATCGCGGCATTCGCACCCCCATCATTGAGTCCACGGAACTGTTCGTGCGCGCGGTGGGCGAGCAGTCCGACATCGTCAGCAAGGAGATGTACACGTTCACCGACCGCGGGGGACGAAGCCTCACGCTCCGCCCGGAGAACACAGCGTCGGTGATCCGTGCGTACCTGGAGAACGGGATGCACCGCTGGGGCGGGATTCAGCGCCTGTGGTACGTGGGCCCGATGTTTCGCTACGACCGCCCGCAGGCCGGACGCTACCGCCAGTTCCACCAGGTGGGGGCGGAAGCGATCGGGAGTGCCAGTCCCGGGCTCGACGCCGAGATCATCCAGATGGTGGTGGAGGCGCTGGCGGAACTCGGGTTCACCGGCCTTGACGTGCGCGTGAACTCGGTGGGGAGCGAAGCGTCGCGCGTGCGCTATCGCGAGGTGCTCCTCGACGCGATCAACAAGCTCGCGGCGGAGAGTCCCGCGGATCCATTTGAGCGCTACCGGAAGAACCCGCTGCGCGTCTTCGATGCCAAGGAAATCTCGGACGATGTGAAGCGCGGGCTTCCGCGGATTTCGGAGTGGCTGGTGGAAGAGGATGCCGCCCACTTTGCGGGCGTCAAGGACGCGCTCAACGCACTTGCGATCTCCTTCACCGAGGATCCCCATCTGGTGCGCGGTCTCGACTATTACACGCGCACCGTCTTCGAGATCTACCACGGTCCGCAGGGCGCCCAGAGCGCTGTGTGCGGCGGCGGTCGCTACGACAATCTGATCGAGGAATGCGGCGGCCCCTCGACCCCGGCCATCGGGTTCAGCGTGGGGCTGGAGCGCGTGATCGAGGCGTTGCCCGAGCACAGCGTGGCCCGCACACCGTCGAGCGAGCGCGTGGACTTCTATGTGGTGTGCACGGGCGGTGCCGAAGCGCGGGCACTGGTGGTGGCGCGCGACCTGCGCGGCGCGGGCCCCACGCGTCTCGATTTGTCCGGGCGCTCCGCGAAGACACAACTGGAGACCGCGTCAAAGCAGAAGGCGCGCGTCGCGGTCGTCGTGGATGGTGCCGTGCCCGGGAGTGTCGAGTGGCACGACCTGTCTCTGCGCTCGCGCACAAGCATCAACGAGGCGGCGGTTCTCGAACACGCGCGCCGCACTGGAAATTCGTAAGGAGACATCCGTGAGTACCGAGGGTTACTGGATACCGTTCGACCGTTCGCACACCTGCGGAGAGGTTTCGTCCCGGCAGTCGGGGGAGAGTGTCCGGCTGATGGGCTGGGTGGCGCGCATGCGCGACCTGGGTGGCGTGCGCTTCATCGACCTGCGCGACCGCTACGGGCGCGTGCAGGTTGTGGTCGACGCCGCCGACCCGGCGCTGGGGGATCTCACCGCGTCGCTGCGCATGGAAGACGTGGTGGCGGTCGAGGGAACGGTGCGCGACCGCCCGCGCGAAATGGTGCGCGACGACACGCCGGCGGGTGCGGTGGAAGTGGCGGCCGCGCGCGTGGTGGTCTTGAATCGCTCGCAGGTGCTGCCGTTTGCCATCGCCGACGACGTGAAGGCCGGCGAAGAACTGCGCCTCAAGTACCGGTATCTGGACCTGCGCCGCAAGGTGCTCAAGGAAAACATTGAGCTGCGCCACCGCGTGATCCTCGCGGTGCGCAATTTCCTGTCCGCGCGCGGCTTCCTCGAGATCGAAACCCCCATGCTGGTGCGCGCAACCCCGGAGGGTGCGCGCGACTACCTAGTGCCGAGCCGTCTGCACCCGGGGAGTTTCTACGCGCTTCCGCAGAGCCCGCAGCTCTACAAGCAGATCCTGATGGTGTCCGGCTTCGACCGCTACTTCCAGATCGCGCGCTGCCTGCGCGACGAGGACCTGCGCGCCGACCGCCAGCCCGAGCACACCCAGATCGATATCGAGATGAGCTTCCCGCGCGAGGACCACGTGTTCGGCCTGGTGGAAGCGATGATGAAGGAAGCCTTCCGCGCCGGCCGCGGCGTCGACATCCAGACACCCTTCCCGCGCATGGCATACCGCGAGGCGATGGAACGCTACGGCAGCGACAAGCCCGACGTACGCATCGGCATGGAATTGAAGACGCTGTCGCCGGTGTTCGAAGGCACCGAGTTCCGTGTTGTAAAGCAGGCGCTTGACAGCGGCGGCGCCGTGCGCGGTTTTCTGGTGAAGGACGGTACCCGGCTCTCGCGCAAGGACGTCGACGAGATGGAGGCACTTGCGAAACAGGCGGGTGCGGGCGGACTCATGAGCCTGCGCCGCACGGATGGCAAGCTCGCCGGTGCGGCCGCAAAGTTTCTGGACGCGCGCGCCGACGAACGACTGCGCACGGAGGCCGGGCTGGAAGAGGGAAGTCTCCTGCTGGCTCTCGTGGGCAAGGCCGACGCCATCAACCCCATCCTGGGCCGGTTGCGCCTTGACGCCGCGCGACGCCTCGAGATCGAAGTTGGTTCCGGCTATGCGTTCCTGTGGGTGAACGAATTTCCGCTTTTCGAACGCGACGAAGAAACGGGCGCGTACACGCCGTGCCACCACCTGTTCTCGCTGCCGTTCGAAGAGGACATCCAGCATCTGGAGACGGAGCCGTTGCGCGTGCGCGCGCACCTGTACGACCTGGTGTGCAATGGCACTGAACTCGCGTCGGGCTCAATTCGAATCCACAACCGCGAGTTGCAGGAGCGCGTGATGGCCGTCACCGGTATCACAAAGGATGACGCCGCGCGCCGCTTCGGCTTCCTGCTGGATGCGCTGGAGTTCGGGGCACCCCCGCACGGCGGCATCGCTCCCGGCGTCGACCGCCTGATCATGACCATGGTGGGTGCGCCTTCCATCCGCGACGTCATCGCGTTTCCCAAGACGCAGAAGGCCACGTCCCTCATGGACGACGCGCCCTCGCCGGTGGATCCGGCCCAGGTTCGCGATCTGCACCTCGAAATCCGTCCCCCCGCGTCCGACCCCAACTAGCGGGGCCGGGGTGGGGGAAACGGCCTTGACAGTCCCCGGGAGGGTTGCTACGGTGACGGGGTTTTTCCCCGCAACCCAACGCGCTGTATGGTGTTGACGCGCGCGTTGATGGGACCCAAGCCCCACGATTCTTGAAAGGAGTCCACGCAGTGCGAAACGGGCTTCAGGCCCGGCCGCGAGCGGCCGGGATGGCAGCCGTGCGACCCGTCCTCTGGGCCGTGGTGTGCGCCGGTGTTGCGGTTATGATCGGGTGTGCAACGGCACCCACGTGCGATGTATCTCCCATCGAGCTGGAGGAATTGCGCGAAGACATCACCGTCCAGGACAAGGACCTGGCGGGGGTGCGCGAACGCGAGGCGGCTCTCAAGAAGGAGCTCGCCACCAAACAGGCGGATCTCGACGCCATCAAACCCAAGCCCGACGAGCTGCGCAAGCGCCTCGAGCAGGTCAAGCGCGGCAGCGGGCGTGTCGATAAGCCCAAGGCTCCCGCTGCTACCGAGAAACCCGCCGAGAAGAAGGAGTCCTCGTAGACATGCGTGAATTCCTGCGGATGACGGCGACGGGCCTGTGGCTCGTCGCACTCGCGGTGGGTTTCACCGCGTGCAGCAAGACCAGCGGCCGCACCGTGGATGTCACGGGCGGCGAGTACTACTCCGAAGAAGCCTTCACCAAGCTTTCCAACGGCGAGAAGAAGGCGTACTGCGACGCCCTCGAAGCGGAGCGAAACCGCCTTCAGGCTTCCGTGGACGCCAATCAGGAAGAGCTCATCGCCACGCGCAAGCGCATCGAGGCGTTGCGCGCGCAGATCACCCCGGTGGATCGCGAGAAGCTGCGCGTCGAGTCGGACATTCGTTCGCTCACGTCGCAGATCAACCAGTTCGAAGCCCTCCCGCTCACGTGGAAGGTGCGTGAGGGCGACTGCCTCTCGATCATCGCGGAACAGGACGTGGTCTACGCAGACTGGACGCAGTGGCCGCGCATCTACCGCGCGAACCTGGACAAGATCGACGACCCGGTGTGGATTTTCCCCGACACCACGCTGGTGATTCCGCGTGATGTGCCAAACGAGTACAAGGTGCAGCCGTTTGAGACGCTGGAAATGATCGCTGGCTACTGGGAGGTCTACAACGACCCGGCCCAGTGGGTACGTCTGTACGAGGCCAACAAGTCCAAGGTCAAGGATCCCATGAACCTGGACCCGGGCCTCATCCTCGTCATCCCGCGCTGACGCTTGGCGCGACTCCCGCGTTTGTCCTATAGTTCCGGCAGGCTGTCCTGGCCCGCATGGCGGGGCGCGGCGGCCGGGAATCACAGGAGGAACGTACCCAATTGAAGACCACCCGGAGGGTGCTGTCGTTCCAGGGAGTCGACCCCCTCAGGCTGTTTGGCGCGCGCGACAGCCACCTCCAGCTTGTCCACCGCGAGTTTCCCGGTGCGGTTGTCGTGCGCGGCGACGATATCATCCTCACCGGCACTCGCGAACAGGTTGACCGCCTCACCCAGTTCTTCCGCGAGATCATCGACATCGCGCGACGCGGTCGTGCGCTTACCGAACCCGACATCCGTTACATCCTCGGCCATGACGGTGCCGAGGCACCCGCGTCACCGGCGCAGGAATACGCCGGCCTCGACGGCGACGTGGTTGTGTCCACGCGCAAGGGTGTCTCGATCGCACCCCGCACGCCGGGGCAGAAGCGCTACGTGGATGCAATTCGCGCTTACGACATTGTGTTCGGCATCGGACCCGCGGGCACGGGCAAGACGTACCTTGCGGTGGCCGCCGCGGTGGCAGCACTGCGCACGGGTGCCATTGAGCGCGTGTTTCTGGTGCGCCCCGTGGTGGAAGCGGGCGAGAGCCTGGGCTTTCTGCCGGGCGACTTCCAGGCCAAACTGGATCCGTATGTTCGCCCCATCGTGGACGCGCTGGGCGACATGCTGGGTCACGACCGCACGGCCAAATTGATGGAGAGTGGTGTCATCGAAATTGCACCGCTCGCGTACATGCGCGGTCGCACGCTCAACGACGCGTACGTCATCCTCGACGAAGCGCAGAACACCACCACCATGCAGATGAAAATGTTCCTCACGCGCCTCGGGCGCAACGCGCGCGCCATCGTGAACGGCGACGTGACCCAGATCGACCTCGACCCGCCGTCGCGCTCGGGGCTTGTGGCCGCCGAACGCATCCTCCGCGACGTCGAGGGTATCGGTTTTGTACATCTCACCCAGGACGACGTCGTCCGTCACCGGTTGGTGCAGCGCATCCTCCACGCGTTTGACGCGCGCGAGGGCGACTCCGATCCATGAACCTGCCGTTTAATCGCTGGCGCCGCCCCGCCGGTCCCGTCCGGGTTCCGGCGGGTGTGCTGTTCGCGGCGGTGTTCACGGCCGTCGTTGTGGCCCTGCTGCCGGCGGTGCGCGATGACAGCGAGCCGGCCTTCCGCGCGGGGAGTGTCGCCGACCGCGACATCGTGGCGTCGCGCGACTTCCGTGTGCCGCTCTCCAGCGAGGAACTGCGCGTCGCGCGCGCGCGCGCTTCACTCACCGTCCCCCCCGTTTTTGAACGCCGTCGCGATGTGGAACAGGACCTCGCGCGCGACCTCACGGCACTCCTAGACAGTGTGGCGTCCATCGTCTACGAGCGCGGGCTGTCTGCGGAGGAACGGGTTGATCGCGCGTCCTCGCGCCTGCCCGGCATCTCCGACGACGATCTGCGCGCGGCGCTGGCCGCCGACGGCTTCTCGGGACTGCGCGCCTCCATTCGCGACTGCCAGCGCGACCTGTTTGCGCGCGGCATCATCGACAACGCTGCCATTCTGCGCCGCAACGACTATCGCGAGATCATCGTCATCGACGGCGACGACGAGGTGCGCCGCGCGGCCGGCGGTCTGGTGGACCGTGCCCGCCTGGACGACGTCGTGCGAGCCGCCGCCCGTTCGCGCTACGGCGACGATGCGCCGCGTCGCCGCCTGTTTGAAACCGTTGTGCGCGGCCACGTGCTGCCCAACCTGGCCTTCGACGTGGGTGCCACCAACCGGCGGCGCGAAACGGCGTCGTCGGCCGTGCGCGGGTGGTACGAGGTCGAGCGCGGTGAGCGGCTGGTGGCGCGCAACGAGCGCGTCACGCGCGAACAGGAAGCATCCCTGCGCGCGCTGGACGCGGCCCTGGCGTCCGCCGAGCCCGGGCACACGCCGCTCGCGCGCATCCGCGCGCTCAGCGCCCAGTCGTTGCGCGTGTTTCTGCTGACTGTGTTGTTCGGCGTGTATCTGGCGGTCTTCGTGCGCGCGGGCCGTGGCGAACGCGGCCGGCTGGCCGCCGTGTTTACGGTGCTCGTCGTGTACGCCGTCGCGGTGGGGGCCATCGTGCGTCTGGGTTGGAGCCCGTACCTGGCTCCCGTTGCCTTCGTGGCCGTGATGCTGGCGGCACTCTTCGACTACCGGCTGGGCTTGGTGGCCAGTGCCTTTGCCGCAGCACTGTTGCCGGTTGCGACCCCGATTGCCACCGGCCCCGCCTTCGTGGCGTGGGTGGCGGGATGCGCGGGTGTGGCCGGGATCGAGCGCATGCGCGCACGCAGTCGCGGCTATTCGGTGTTCTTGTTTGTCGCAGGCGCGTACCTGTTGGGCACGATCGCCGTGGAAGCCGGCGGCAACCTGGCGATGCGGACGTTTGCGACCCACGCGTTGTGGGGTGCCGTGAACGGACTCTTTACCGCGGTGGCCACCGTGTTTCTGCTGCCGGTGTTTGAACAGGTGTTCAACCGCGCGTCGCGTTTCACACTGCTGGAACTGACCGACCTCAACAAGCCCATCCTGAAGCGACTCAACATGGAGGCGCACGGCACGTACCACCACTCCATGCTGCTGGGCAATCTGGCCGACGCCATTGCCACCGAGATCGGTGCCGACGGCCTGCGCGCGCGCGTGATGGCGTACTACCACGACATCGGGAAGATCTTCAAACCCGAGTACTTCGCCGAGAATCAGGAGCCGGGCTTCAACAAGCACGACAAGATTACGCCGCAGATGAGTGCGCTGATCCTCGCGTCGCACGTGAAGGACGGGGTGGAACTCGCGCGCCAGGAAAAACTTCCCGAAGTAATCGTGGACGGCATTCGCGAACACCACGGCACCACTGTTATGGCGTACTTCTACCACCGGGCGCTGGAGACGGATTCGCACTCCAGCGTCAACCGCGACGACTTCCGCTACCCGGGTCCGCGCCCGCAATCGCGCGAGACCGCGGTGCTCATGTGTGCCGACACGGTGGAAGCCGCGGCGCGCTCGCTCAAGGAACCCACGCCGGCGTCCATCCGTGCTCTGGTGTCGCGCCTGGTGGACGCGCGTGCCGCCGACGGAGAACTGGACGACAGCGGGATCACGCTCCACGACCTCGGCGTCATCAAGGAGCGCCTGGTGACCATGCTCGCGACTGTCTACCACCGCCGCGTGGCGTACCCGGGACAGGAGGCGCCGGCCGACGACCGGTGGAAGAATGAAAGTCTCGCTGAATCGGGCTAGTGCGCGCGTGCCGTCTTGGCTGGGAGCCGCGGTGATGGCGCGTGTGGCGCGCGCGGTGGCGGGTGTCGCACCGCGTGCCGGCCGCGTCGACGTCGTCATTGTGGACGACCGCACCATCCGGCGGCTGAACCGCGATTTTCGCGGCAAGGACAAGGCCACCGACGTGCTCTCGTTCCCGTACCCGGATGCGCGCGGCAACGATCCCGTGGGGGATGTGTTTGTTTCGCACCAGACCCTTCTGCGCGACGCGCGCGATCTGGGGATTGCGCCGCGTGAACTTGCCGTACGCATCGTGGTGCACGGTGTGCTGCACGTGGCGGGTTACGACCACATGCGCGCACGCGACGCCGCGCGCATGGAGCGGCGCGAGCGGATGCTCCTCCGGCCGGAGCTGACCCCGCGCGCCTTCAACGCCCTCTTCGACTGACGGAGAACGATGGACAACGGAATGACAGTGATTGTGTACGCGCTGGCGGTGGGGTTTCTCTCCGCGTACAGTGCCGCGCTGACGTCGCTCGGCGTTCTGTCGGTGCGCGGTGCGGATCATGCCGACGACGCAACCGGACACGACTGGCTGGTCAAGCGCGCGATCGAGGATCCGGTGAACACTGGTGTCGCGCTGGGACTCGCACGCGCGCTGGCAACGCTGCTCGTGATTGTGTCCGCGGTGGCGCTGGTGCACGACGCGGGGCCCATCGGTGCCGGCGTGTTTGCGGCCGCCTCGGTGTTGCTGCCCGTGTTTGCGGCGCGCGCGCTGGCCCTGGAGGGTGCCGAGACGCTCCTGCGTGTCGTGCGTCCGGTTGCGATTCCCACCGTTATTGCGTTCCGCCCCGCGGCACTCGCGTCGGGCAAGTTGCTGGGGCGGGCTTCGCCGGCGTTGCCGCGCCTGTTCGCGTTCGAAGTCATTCCGCTCGCGGAGAAGATTGAACTGGTGGGCGCGCGACCCGGTCGTGCCGGGTCGCCGTCGGAAGAAACCGAGCAGCGCATCATCTCCAGCATCGCCGACTTTGGCGAGACGCGCGTGCGCGCCGTCATGGTGCCGCGCATCGACATCGTTGCCATCGACGTCGCCATGGCGCGCGAGGAAGCACTGGCCGCGGTGGTGGAAGCCGGTCACTCGCGCATTCCCGTTTACGAACGCACCATCGACCGCGTCATCGGGACTTTGCACACGCAGGACCTGCTGGTGAAGGTATTGAGTGACGAGGAGTTCTCGATTCGCGCCCTCGCGCGCGAGGCATTCTTTGTGCCCGAGAGCAAGCGTATCACCGAGCTGCTCGCCGAGTTCAAGGGCCGGCGCCAGCACCTTGCCATCGTGGTGGACGAGTACGGGGGCACGGCCGGCATCGTCACACTCGAAGACGTGATCGAGGAACTGGTGGGTGACATCCGCGACGAGTTCGACTCCGAGGAAGAACCGGTGCGTCGCATCGACCGGGACACCGCCGTGATGAGCGGCCGCGTGCGCGTGGAGGAGTTGAACGACATGCTCGGCGTGTCGCTCCCGGACGACGCTGCCGACACGCTGGGGGGGCTCATCTACCAGGCCATCGGACGCGTCCCGCGCGTCGGGGACCGCTGGAAACACGGGCCGCTGGAGTTCGAGGTGAGTGCCGTGGAGCGGCTGCGCGTGGTGCGCGT
>Ga0315910_10000133_pt1 | contig 93424 bp, 79 predicted proteins | sample EdamamesoilMG_FD_204470 | JGI IMG/M metagenome (GOLD analysis project Ga0315910, IMG submission 204470) | Garden soil microbial communities collected in Santa Monica, California, United States - Edamame soil | ecosystem: Environmental > Terrestrial > Soil > Garden | place: USA: California...
GTCGCTGCGAACTCGTGCTCGACCGGGAGCGTCCTCGCCCACCGTGGGCGCACAAAAGGCGATCGGGCCCCGAAGGGCCCGATCCATGCCGCGAGAGGCACGCGGCGGCGTGATGGCTCAGCTCATACCTTGTCGAGCTTGCCGACGAGGCTGAGCGTGAAGAATGCACCCATGTACTTGAAGTGCGGGCGCACCTTCATGTCGACCTTGTACCAACCAGCATTGCCCGGCACGTCTTCGACCGTGATCTGAGCTTGACGCAGGGGGCGTCGACCGCGGACCGCCGGGCTCACCGAGTCCATGTCGGCGACGTACTGGCCAATCCACTTGTTGAGCTCGTTCTCGAGATCGCCGCGTTCCTTCCAGCTGCCGATCTGCTCACGCTGCAGCACCTTGAGGTAGTGCGCAATGCGGCAGGTCACGAACAGGTACGGGAGCTGCGTGCCGAGACGGTAGTTGAGCTCGGCCGCCTTTCCTTCGGGCGACTGACCGAAGTACTTCGGCTTCTGGGCGCTGTTGGCCGAGAAGAAGCACGCATTGTCCGAGTCCTTGCGGTACGTGAGAGCAATGAAGCCCTCCTCGCTGAGCTCGAACTCGCGCCGCTCCGAGATCATGATCTCGGTCGGGATCTTGGTCTGGGTCTCGCCCATCGCCTCGTACTGATGGAGCGGCAGGTCTTCGACCGTACCACCGGCCTGAGGACCAATGATGTTCGGGCACCAGCGGAACTTGGCGAAGCTGTCGGCCATGCGCGTCGCGAATGCGAACGTGGCGTTGCCCCAGAGGTACTTCTGGTGCTCGCCCACGACGGACTCTTCGTACTGGAAGGTCTTGGCGGGCACCGTGTTCTGACCGTACGGCAGGCGCAGCAAGAAGCGCGGCATCAGGAGGCCGACGTTGCGTGAGTCGTCGGACTCACGGAACGACTGCCACTTCGCGTACTGCGGGCCTTCGAAGATGCTCTTCAGATCCTTGAGATTGGGGATCGTCAGGTAGTCGTCGTTGCCGAAGAACTGCGGACCGGCAGCTGCGAAAAACGGCGCGTGCGACATGGCAGCCACCGACGCGCAGCTCTGGAGGAGCGCAACGTCCTGCGAGCCAGGACCGAACGCGTAGTTCGACACGATGGCGCCGTAGGGCTTACCGCCGAACTGACCGTACTCCGCCGTGTACGCGATCTTGTAGAGGCCGCTCTTGGTGAGCTCGGGCGCATCCTCGAAGTCGGTCTGCAGGTCGTCTTTGGAGACGTTGAGCAGCTCGCAGCGCACGTTCTCGCGGAAGTCGATGCGATCGACCGAGAACTTGAGGCCACGCCAAGCCGACTCCAGCTTCTGGAAGGCCTCGGCGTGGATGATCTCGTCGAGCTGCTTGGACAAGCGATTGTCGATGTCGGCGATCATCTGGTCGACGATGAGCTTGTCGACCTTCTCGTTGGCCCGCTGCGGGCGCAAAAGCTCGGCAATGAAGGCTTCGACGCCCTGCTTGGCCACAGCATAGGCCTCGTCGCTGGGAGCGATCTTGGTCTCACTGAGGATCTGGTCGAGCAGGGAGCCGTCGAGGAGCTGGGCTCCCGATTCGTTTGAAAGCTGTTCTTCGGACATAATCGTGATTTCCTCCGCCTCTCTCACTCACCCTTGATGCCGAGCTCTTCGAGCAACTTCGCCTTGGCGGCTTCGTCACCCAAGATGGTCTGAATCTTTCTACGGAACGTCGGCACGTTACCGAGCGGACCCTTCAGCGCCGTCAGCGCAGTGCGCAGCGCCATCAGCTTGCGCAGCTCGGGCACCTGCTCGACCAGTGCGTCGGGACCGAAGTCCGCCAGCTTCTGGAACTTGAGCGAAACGGCCAGGTTCCCACCCTCGGTGCCACTCAGCTTGTCGGACACGTTGAGGTCCACACCCAGCTTCTGCTCCTTGAGCACCTGCTGGAAGTTGTCCTTGTCGATGTTGATCGGCTTGCGCTCTTCGAGCGGCGTGTCGTCCTTGCGACCCGTGTAATCACCGATGAACAGCATCTTCAGCGGCAGCTCGACTTCCGCCTGCGCGTCGCCCACCGAAGACTTGTACGTGATGTTCACACGCTCTTGCGGCGCGACGGATCCTTCTTTGGCCATAGCTCATCAACCTTTCTTTGGAAGGACGCCCGCCTCATGCACCCAGCAGGGTCGTGACGGCCGCCCACCCTCGTCTCGTCGTTCACTCATCCCAAGGCCCAATGGGCCCCATCCTTGTTAGCAGCCCTCCCCGTCCACCGCGAGAGGGGTCCATCGACTTTTGATGGCCGCTTTTGCGGCGGCGGTTTTTGGGGGGCGGCGCTCGAGCGGGCGAGATTTTTCGGGCGATGCTTTTCGGGCGATGCCTTTGCCAGGCAACGCTTTTTTCCGGGCGGCGCTCAGGCGGGCGTTCTTCCGAGGCGGAAGAGGTTTCCGCCGGAAGTCCGCGTGCTTCCTCGCTCGGCAGGCTTCCTCGCTCGGCGGCGCTGCTCTGCTCTGTTCGCGCCGGAGAGAGACTGCAGCCGCAGTTCCGGCGGGCAGCTCGAGGCCGCAAGGGTGCGCGCGGCGCTTACGGCGCTGCTTTGAATGCGGCCGCCGGGTCGAGCCGGCACAGGCGATCGAACACTTCCTGGTCGGTGGGCTGGGAAGGGCCTTTGACCCCGGCCCGCGCCTTCAGCAGGAGCTCATAGGTCCGAGCAGCCAGCTCGGGCTCCCAGTGCTCCAAGCCATGCGCCTCTGCCTCGGCGACCAAGCCCTCGAGCAGCGGACGCGCGAGGTCGGATTTACCGCCCTTCAGCGCCATCCCCGCGATTTCCAAGCGGGCGCGGTAGCGTGCCCGCGCGTCCGAGCCGCGCCGCGCAAGCTGCATGGCCAAGCCCAGGCCTTCGCCCACCTTGCCGCCGGTCACGAGCTCGCGCGCTTCTTCGAAGCGCGCCTTGAGCTCTTGCTCCTCCTCATCGACCTTTTGGCTGCCGCCACCGCCACCACCGGAACCGCCGACCTTGGCCTGCTCCTCCTCGATCCAAGTCTTGGTGCCTTCGTCGGCAAACGGCGTCCCGTCCGCAAAGGCGAGAGTCGGGATTTGGGGCTGAGCTTTGACGAGCGCCAGTAGCTCGGCGGCCACAGCGTCCCGCGCTTCTTGATAGAGCGCGCCTTGCCGCTCGAGGCCCAGAGCCACATAGCGGTGTGCATCCAGCCAGAACAAGAAGCGCCCCGCGAGCTCTTCGCCCGCTGAAACGAGCTGCGGCCACTGCTGCGCCTCGACCAGGCCTTGCAACTTCTTCACGTCGGCCGCCTGCGGCGGCGGGATCTTCGTCTTGCCTCCCTCGGCCGGAGGCGGCTGCTTCACCGCCAGCCAGGTGCCAAGGCGAAACAGCCGAAACGCCCAGGCGGAGGCCGGATCGGCGCTGCGCAGGTGGCGAGCGACGTCGGTGATGCCCTTGCCCAGCGCACGCAGTGCAGGGAGTGCGTCCGCCGCGCCGGTGACCGTGGGAATGGCGGGAGCAGCGACTGCACCCGCTGCGGCGGGTTCCGCTGGAGCCGCAGCAGCGGCGGCTACTGGAGCAGGCGCAGCCACGGGCGGAGGAGGCGGCGGCGCGTCCGCCGGAACATCGCGGAGCTTCTCACGCAGAAGCGAGCGCATCGGGCCCATGCCCGTGTACGCGTCGCCGAGCTTGCTCGAGAGCAGCTCGTCGATGTCGTTATAGAGCGTGCTCACGGCTTCGAGCACGGGCCCGTCACCCACTTTGGGTCGATACTCGGTCAAGATGGGCGTGACTTGATCGCCCAGCCACGACGCCAGATTGCCGCGCGCTTTGGCGCGCTTGATCGGCGGATACATGCCATCCCAGTGTGCTTCACACACGGCCTTGATGCCCGCCAACCCGCGCGCCAGTCCCGCGATGCCGTCGAGCCGTGTGCGACCCGCCGTGGCCCACAGCAAAAGACGCATGTCCTTGGACTTGGAGCTCACCAGCTCCTCACCATTGGATACGACATCGCGCCAGTTCGGACTCTCGCCCGCCAGTGTGGTCAGCTTGTCGATCTCGGTGCGCACGACCTCGAAATCGGATTCATAGGACAAGTCCGCGCCTTGCGGCTGTGCGTCCGAGATCGGACGCACCAGCGATTCGACTTCACTCAGATACTTTTGGACGAGTTCAGACATGGTCGGCTCCGCGAAACAGGCAAAGACGCGAAAGGATGAGGTCGCCGGTCAACCGGTGAGTACCTCGACGAGGTCGGCGACGGTGGAGTCGTCCCGTTCCAGCAGATCGGCGGCTCGCGGCACGACCTCGCGCAAGTAAGGAGCGAGCGCGCTCGTGAATTTGGTGAGATCGCTCAAGTAGTCGCTATCGGGGCTCGGCTCCCACAGGTCCACGAAGCCGCTCGCTCGCAGCTGCCCGAAGAAGATGGTGATCGACGGGTCGCTGAGGTCGAACGACCAGAAGCAGGGTGGGATGGTCGTCTGCCAGCCAGCAGCCGCGCGCACGACGTGAAGCCAGAACGACGCAGCGCCGCCCGAACCATTGCCGAGCGGCAGACGGACCGCCAGCGGCGTGGCGGGCGCCTCCGTCCCGCGAAAGGGACGCACCGATTCCGCGCACACGTAAAGTGCGTGGGCGAGCCCCGTGCGCCAATCGCCACCGAAAATGGCCTGTCCGACCGTGCGCAGCGACGCCGATTGGATCCAAGCAGTGTAGCCGTCGAGGTTGGCAGCAAACTGCGGTGGATCGGGCGCCAGGAGCGAGGGCAAGAGGCCCGCAGGCGGATGGCCGACCATGGCGTGATCGATCATCTCGCCCGAAGCTTGGAGGAAGTTGCCGAGGTAGAGCGGCAGCACGTGGGGCCCCGGCAAGAAGGTGTCGACGGACACCTCCTGAAAGACGGAGAACGGAAAGCGCCGACCCACTGCATCCTGACTCGGCGCCATCACGCCCACCGCCAACGTGCGCTCGCGCAGCGGGAAGACGAACGCCTTCAGCGCGCCTTGGTCGAAGCACTCACGCCAGCCATTGCCGCGCGCCGAGGCGGCGGCAATGCCCTGCTCGAGCCAGCCGAACAGGTTCTCGCCACCGGCAAAATCCCCTTCTCGGACGAAATCCCCGAAGGCGGGCAGCTTGCCGAACGCGGCAGGGGCAAATGTGGAGCCAGGCACCTTGTCGTTCTCTCCCCGGACCGACCCTCACCCGTTAGTTGGTGGGGACCGTGATGACCCGAGGACATTTGTAGTCCCGGATCAACTCTGGTGAAAGCATTTCGAGGCCCTGGTTCGAGCGAACGTCGAGCTTGAGCGTCGCCTTCTCGGACGGGAAGTCGAACGTCGCCACGAGCGTCGGGGCACCGGCCGGGTCACCACCGGCGGTGCCGGGGACGACCTCCTTGGCGGCAGCGAGCAGCCGCAAGAGGCCGAACTCACCATCGCGAATGATTTCCTCATCGAGGCCGGCGTCGCCCTTGATGCGCACGTGAGCACCCGGGGCGCCTTCCTTCGAGGGCCACTTGGCCAGCAGCCACTCCTGCGGCGTGTTGCGGTAGGTAGCGCTGCCGCCATCGAGCGTCAGCGTCACCTCGGAAACATTCGGGCTCACCGAGTGCAGGTTCACCTGGAACTCGAGGGCCAGACTTTCGCGATCGCCGAAGAACGCATCGGCAATCTTGGCTCCGCGCGCGAGGCAGTTGTTGAGGAGCTCGCCGTTGAAGTCGACCTTGGTGTCGAAGCGTCGACTCGGCACGAACTGATCGCCGGTGCGTCGAATCTGTCCCTCGAGGTTGTCCTTGAAGAAGGACCACAGGATGCCCGACTCGGGCTTGAAGAACGCCTCGAAGTCCTCGACCTTGGCGTCGCGAGGGCTAGCCGGCGCAAAGGGGAACACCGGCTCGAGCTTGGTGCGCCACTCCTCCCACACGGACACCTCCCAGAGGCCGCCCGCAGCGCTGCCCACGTCGTGGGAGACGCCAGACCACGCGCCCATGATCGGGCGCAGCAGGAGCGGCGAGATCAGCGGCCGGGTGAAGCCGTCCAGGTTGGCCAAGAGCGAGCTCGTGGCGCGGAAAGCTGTCTCGAACTCTTGCTCCAGGGTCGCCGTCTTCGACGGCGTGTCGGCGTCGCGCAGGTCCGTCATCACGCCTACGAGCTTGGCCAGGATGTTCTGATACTGCGCGAGGCCCGTCGAGCTCGGATCCACGCCCTCGGGAGCGATCGCGAACTTCGCGAGCGGCAGGTACGCCTGCTCCACCGGCGTCTTGGGAGGCGCTGCCTTCGCGTCCGGCTTGGGCGGGCTCTTGCCCTCCAACTTGGCTGCCGCCTTCTCCAGCTTGTTCTCGGCCTTGTCGACGAGCTTGTCCGTCAACTTCTCCATCAGCGTCGGATCTTCTTCGACGAGCGCCGTGTTTTCGGCCAGTGTGCGGAGCAGTCGCAAGTACGGCCACTCCGGCTCGCTCAAGGCGTTCAACTGATCGAGCGAGCTCGTCGACTCGAGTGGACGCGCCGCCTCCAAGTCCTGGATGAAGACGCGCCAGGCGTTCTTGTAGCGGTCGAAGTAGAGGGTGCGGAGCTTGGCAATCTGCTTCTCCACCTCCTTGTCGTTCGGCACCTCGCCAAGCACCCATTGCTCACCCGACAGGCGCGAGCTCTCGCTGGTGAGGAGCTTCCTGATCTTCTCCCAGCCTTCGCGGGTGTACGCGCCCATGACCTTTTCGCCCTTCTTCGACGTCACGTACGGGGCGACGGAGCCGTAGAAAATGCGCTCGCGAGTGATGGGCGCCACGTAGTCGTTCGCCTCGTGGACCAAGAGGTCGTAGGTGCGTTCGAGCGAGGGGGCGCGCAGGAGGACGGACCGAGCGAGCGAAAGACCCTTCTGATCCACGACCCACGGCGGAATTTCACCGCGCTTCAACAGGTCGAGGTAGTAGCACACGTGCAGGGTGGTCTTCTTGGCCGTCTCGTCGCTCTCGTCCTGGAGCAGCTGCCCCCACAGGCGCGCGAGCTGCGGTGTCGCCCAGGCGACGTCCAAGTGCTCCGGCGCGGTGAGCATCACGTAGAGCTTCACCCGATCGTACATGCGACCGTACTGGCTGGTCTCGACGCCCGCCGCCATGCCGATGGCAGCAAGGTCCAATTCCATCTTCTTCTTCGCCGGCTGCGCCATGGCGTGATCGAGGTGCCCCACGTAGGCGTCACGCAAGGCCGGGTACAGCGTGTCGCCGCGGTACATGCCCCAGCGCAAGCTGAGCGGCAGTTCCTCCGGCGGCGCTGCGGACTCTGGATCGCACGGCGAGCGCTCGTCGCCAGCGTAGCCACGGAGCTCTTGGAGCCGGTGGTAGGTGGCATCCAACGTGCTGACCTTCGGTTCGGCCGGTCCCGGCGCGCCCCATTGGGTGCCAGCTGCCGCACCCGACACGGCCTCGGTCGTCTTCACGAGGTCGCGATTCTTGGCGAACGCCGCTAGACCCGGAAAGAGCAGCACGCTGCCGAACAGGATGGCGACGCCGGCAATCAGCGCGCGCATCCACTTCTGCCGTTTCAGCTCGGTTGCCGTACGGCCAGCAATGTCCTGATCGGGGAAGACGACTTTGCGGAAGACGTCGGTGACGAAGTAGCTCTTCGGCTCGGTCGGCACCTTGACGCTGGGCGGCTGGCGGATGCCGAGCGCGCGCGCCATGTTGCCCATGAGGCGCTCGAGGGGCTTGCCCTCTTGAGTACCGCTCGTGAAGTAGAAGCCACGAAACAGCGGGTTTTCTTGGAAGGCGTTGCGCCGGAAGAGCTCCTCGACGAACTGGGACAGGTTCGGGCGGAGCGAGCGCATTTCCAGCGGGAACTGGAAGATCTTGGTACGGCTATCCGGCTGTGGCTCGCGGCCGATGACGCGAATGGAGCGCGCCGTCAGCGTCTGCAGGATCTTGTCGAACTCCTCGCCGAAGAAGCGGCCCGGCTCGGCCCCGGCGGCGCCGTCGAGCGGGAACGTGGCGCCGAGCGCCTGATCGCGATCGCTCTTCTTCAGGTCACCCCAGAACTCCACGAAGCCGCCCACCAAGTCCACCTTGGTGAAGATCACGTACACGGGGAGCACCATGTCGAGGCGCGTCATGATCTCGTCGACGCGAGCGCGCAGCTTGCGCGCGTAGTTCAGCACCTGATCTTCACTGGCCTCGATCAGGTCGGACACCGAAATCGCCACCAAAAGGCCGTTGATCGGCTTCTCTGGCCGGTGCTTGCGCAGCATGCCGAGGAAGGCAAACCACTCCTCGCGATCGGAATCGTCGGTGGCGTAGCGCCCCGCGGTATCGAGCAGGATGCCCTCGTTGGTGAACCACCAATCGCAGTTGCGCGTACCGCCGACGCCTTTGACGCCTCCGGCCCCGCTCGGATCCTGGAAGGGGAAGACCAGGCCCGAGTGCTTGAGCGCGGTCGTCTTACCGGACCCCGGAGGCCCGATGATCGCGTACCAAGGCAGCGCATAGAGCGCGCTCTTGCCGTGGTGCTTGCCGAGCTTGGTGCTCTGCAGCGCAGAGATGCCTTGCTGCACCCGCTTTTGCAGCTCCAGGATCTCGGCGCGGCGGTCTGGACGCGCATTGGCCGCCTGGAGCTCGCTCTGCTTGAGAATCTCGGCTTCGAGCGCTTTGGCGCGACGTTGCGCCGCCACACGGCGCCAGACGAAGTAGCCGACCACCGAAAGGACGACGATGACCGAGAGGACGATCTGCAGGACCAGCGGCACCTCGATCTCGAAGACGCGCAGCAAAAGGCCGCCGCCCCAGATCAGGGCCAAAGCGAAAATGGACAGTACCCAAACGAACATGGCTTATTGCACCTTCGGCGTCGTGGCGACGGTGGAGCGAATGCGGGTGGCAGCCTCACTGGCCGAGAACGAAATGGTCAGGAGCAGCACGATGAAGATCAGGACGGCCACACCGGCAAAGGCCAGCGCAGCCCCCACGAGCGGAAACTGCCTTGCGTTGAAGGCCAGCTGCCGGCGATTCGGGTAGGCAGGCGGGCTGATCACGTCGCCGGCACCAGGCAGGCGTCGCGACAGATCGTTGCCAGTGCGCTCGATGACGGCGGCCCATTCGCCGGGGTGACCGACCGCGAACTTCCCTTGGAAGCCGAGCGTCAGGCACAGGTAGTAGATCTGCACGACGTGCGTGCGCGACGGATCGACCTCGAGGCCGGCGAGCCGCTGAAAGAAGCCCTCACCGGCCGTGGTCTCATGGAAGTAAGCGAGCTGCAGGGGCTGCGCCATCCACTGCTGCCGCGCCGGCCAAGGCGAACGCAGGATCTGCTCGTCCATGAAGGCTGCCAGGGCGTAGATGGCCTCCATCGCGTCAGCCGAAGGAATGTCCATCTGCTGCGCGCGGTGCCGGAGGTTCTCGAACGTCGAGTTGATGCGCTGCCGCAGAATCTCCGGAGCGGGCAGATCCGGCGCCTGGCTGAGTTGGGTGGCGAGCGTGATGGCGTCAGCGCAGACCGCGTACATCCGCTCGAACAAAGTGGCTTCTTTCACAGATTCTCCGGATCGACTGCGTAGAGAGAGAGGCTCACCGCTTCTTGGCCGAGCGGGTGATAGATGGCGATCGTCCCCGTGCCTTGAATGTCAGGCCAGTACTCGGGGGTCTTCTGGATCTTGAAGAACGAAACGCCCGGGCGAATCGGCAACGCCGAAGAGGGGCGGAACTCGAGCTCCACGCGTGCGCCGTTCACGGCAGCGTTGAGTAGCGCGCCAATCTGGCCCCACGAGGCGATCTTGGACAGCTTGGGCAATTGCTGGTGGAGCTCGGCCTCGCTGAGAGTACCGCGCGCGGCCAGGAAGAACTCGTGACGCAGGATGCGTGGGTCCTCCACTCGGCCGAGGTACATGCCGTCCTCGCGCCGCTTGAGCGGGACTTCGACGTAGCGTTCGTCCACCATCGTGTTGATGAGCGACAGCGCGCGCGCGATCAGCGGTTCGAACGTGTCGCCCAGGTTGAGGTACGAGTACTTCGGTAGGCTGGCCGGATCGACGTCGGGCACGAAGGAACACAGCTCGCCCGCCAGGGCTGCCAGCTCGACGTAGAAGTCCTCGGGATGCGTGTGCTCGGATTCCGCGAAGTGCGAAAATACCGGGATGGCACGATTCAGCGTGGCCAAGAGCAGCATCTTGGACACGTCACCCGCATCGAACTCGACGCGGGAATCACTGCGCTGACGGCGCGTGGCCGCCACTGCGCGCGCCCGGGTGACGACGGCATTGGCGATGCGGCGTGCGCCCGTGAACAGGAAGGTGCTGCCGCTGAGTGCCAGACAGGGTGGGACGAACGTATCTCGACACACGATGGTGCCGTTGGCGGTGCGCAGGAGGTCGGCCACCTGGAGCGTGGCGTAGCCTTCGCGTGACTCGTCCCCGACCAAGATCTTGGTCTGCGGGACGACCCAGTTGACCTCGTGCTCGCGACCTCCGGCGTTGAAATCGGCGATCAGGCCCGAGGTGCGGGCGAAGCGCCCCGACGACGTGCCTTCGAAGCCCACGTTGCCGCGGCTGGGGCTGGCGGCAGGCATCGCTAGATACACCGGCAGCGAGCGCAGCGCGGGGCCGAATTTCTCGTTGATGTCGCGCATCGGCGGGGGCGCATCGGCACCGATGCCGCAATCGAGCGGAGTGCCGTCGGGCATGATGGCGAGGGCCCTCGTGACGATCAGCTGGCCGCGAGCGAGGGCATCTTGGTCCCATTCGAGCTCGAGCACGCCCCACGACGGACGCCCGAGGGCCGCCAGTCGGCTGTCGACGTACGCCTCGTGATAGCGGTCCTGCTCTTGGAGGTGGTGCTCACTGATGAACAACCCCTCGGTCCAAAGTGGCTTTCTAACGGTCAAAACGAGACTCCCCTGCCCGAACGAGCGCCCAAAGCGGCACTCTCGGCTCCAAATTCTTCGGCGTACGCGCTGCCATCCTCGACGCGGGTGCCGTCCACCCGCACGTACAGCTTGGGATTCAGTTCCGGCGGCTCCTCGCACTTGCCGTCCTGGCACTTGGCGCCGCAGGCCTCCTTGCCCGGCGGCGGTGGCAGCTCGAAGGTCGTGAACCACTGCTTGCCCTTGGGCGCCCGGAAGAGCCCTGCGACCACCACCACTTCGGCCTCGGGGTTGCGCTCGAAATCGAGCGCCTTCTTCGAGTCCGGATAGACGGGAAATTCCTGCTTGCCGAGCAAGTCTTTGCCGAGCTTCGCGTCGTCTTCCTTCCAGATCTGCTCGAAGCTGGCGTTGCGGAAGACCGCGTCGCCTTTGAGCTGATAGATGCGCGTCTGCACGGGCCGCGGATCGCCGTTCTCTTCTGGATTGATGTGCGGGGTGGCAATGATGCCGATGGACACGACCTGCTTGTCGCAGGGCTCTGCCTCCTTGGGCGGCGGCTGCTTGCCACACGACAGAGTCGCCACGGACAGCGCCAGGAGCGCGGCCGTTCTCACGGTTCGGGTCAGTTCGAGACGGTGCACGAGAATTCTCCTGTGGGCCCCAGTGTCACGGAGGCGCGCTTCATCGGGGTGCCATCGGCGAGCGCCTCCAGGATGGCGAGCGAGAGCTTGGGCAAGAGCGACTTGCGCAAGATGTGGTCGACGTTGCGCGCTCCGCTTTCGACCTCGCGGCAGCGCTCGGCAATGGCAGAGACGACATCCTCGGCCACCGTGACCTCCAGGCGGTGCGCATCGGCGGCGCGACGCGTGGCGGCGTTGACCTTCATCCGCGCGATGTCCATGAGCGCCTCCCGGCGAATCGGGACGTAAGGGACCACGGTCATGCGCGCAAGCAGCGCGGGCTTGAGGTAGCGGCTGAGTGTCGGCCGCACGATCTCCACCAGCTCGTCGTGGCCGGGTAGCTCGCGCTCTGGATTGGCGGCCTCGGTGATGAGATCGGTGGCCAGGTTGCTCGTCAGGACGACCACGGTATTGCTGAAGTCCACGACGCGGCCTTCGCCGTCGCTCAGCATGCCCTTGTCGAACACCTGGTAGAAGAGGTTCAAGACTTCGGGATCGGCCTTCTCGATCTCGTCGAGCAGCACCACGGAATAGGGCCGGTGGCGTACTGCCTCCGTCAAGACGCCACCTTCGCCATAGCCGACATAGCCAGGCGGAGAGCCGATCAGGCGCGAGATGCTGTGGCGCTCCTGGAACTCGCTCATGTTGATGGTGGTCATGAAGCGCTCGCCGCCGAACATCAGGTCCGCCAAGGCGAGCGCGGTTTCGGTCTTGCCGACGCCGCTCGGGCCCACGAGCAGAAACACGCCGAGCGGGGCATTCGGCGCCTTCATGCCGGCGCGAGCAGCCCGGAGCTCGCGCCCGAGCACGGCCAAAGCGGGGCCTTGGCCGCGCACCCGCTCGCCGAGCCGCGGCTCGAGCTCGAGCACGCTGCGCACGTCGTCCTGCACCATCTTGCCGACGGGGACGCCCGTCCAGGTCGAGACGATGCTGGCGATGACTGCCTCGTCGACGTCTGCGTGGACGAGCTTGTCCGCCGGACCCACTGCGGCCAGCGCTTCGAGCGCGCGCGCCACCTTGTGCTGGCGGCTCTCCGGCTCGCCCTCGCCGTCGGCGCGGGCGGCGTCGAGCGTGCCGACCAGCTCCAGCTGCGCGAGCAGCTTGGCCTCGAGCTCGGCCACCTCGGCCTCGAGCGCCGTCTTCTTCTTTTGTGCCTCGACCAAGCGCTCGTGCTCGAGCGTGGCGCCGGCCTTTTCGTCGGCGAGCAGACCGGCGATTTCGCGCTCCTTGGCCTTGAGCTGCGCGCGTGCGTCCTCGAGGCGCGCGGGGGGCGCCTTGCGCACCACCTTCACGAAGGCGGCCGCCGTATCCAGCAGGTCCACGGCCTTGTCCGGGAGCAGGCGCCCGGAGATGTAGCGCGCCGACAAGCTGACGGCGGCGCGGATGGCCTCGTCACGAATGATGACGCCGTGCGCACTGCGGAAGTTCTCGGCCAGGCCACGGATCATGGTCTCGGCCTGCTCGAGGGACGGCTCGTCGACGCGGACGGGCTGGAAGCGGCGCTCGAGCGCAGCGTCCTTCTCGAAGTACTTCTTGAACTCGGCGTAGGTGGTGGCCGCGATGGTGCGCAGCTCGCCGCGCGCCAGCGCGGGCTTGAGCAGGTTCGCGGCGTCGCCTCCGCCTTGCGGACCGCCGGCGCCAATCAGCGTGTGCGCCTCGTCGATGAACAAAATGATCGGCTGCTCCGACGATTTCACGGCGTCGATCACGCCCTTGAGACGGTTCTCGAACTCACCGCGCACGCCGGCGCCCGCCTGCAGCGCGCCGAGGTCGAGCGACAGCACGCGGCAGTTGGCCAAGACCTCGGGCACCGAGCCTTCGGCGATGCGCAGGGCCAGACCTTCGACGAGCGCCGTCTTGCCGACGCCGGGCTCGCCCACGATCATGGGGTTGTTCTTGCGGCGCCGAACCAAGACGTCGACGACCTGACGGATCTCCTTCTCGCGGCCGAGCACTGGGTCGATGCCACCGGAACGCGCGCGCTCCGTGAGGTCCGAGGTGAACTTGTCGAGCGGTCCGCCGCTCCCGGGAGCTGCGCCCCCCGCGGCCGGACGAGCCGCTCCAGCTGCGGGCGCAGCCGCTGCACGCGGCGCTTCGACGCTGGCGGCACAAACGACCTCGAACTCCTTGCCGAACGCTTCGGTCGGGATGCGCTCGAGCTCCGACAGCACGAGCGGCGTGTACTGCTCGGGCGCCTGCAAGAGCCGCGCAAGGAGCATGGCGGAGCGGAGCTCGGTCGCGCGTACCTCCACGCTGGCCCACACCCAGCTGTCCTGGATCCACTCGAGGAGTCGCCGACTGAAGACGGGGCGTCCCACTTGCGCGCGGCGATCTGCGGCCAGCGCGCGACGCATCACTGCGATCGTGGCTTCGCCGTCGACCCCGTAGTGATTGGTCGCCACCTGCCAATCGCTGGCCTCGGCTGACCAGAGAGCAAGCATCAGATGCTCGACGCGGACTTCGTCTTGGCCGCCAGTGACGCACTCGGCCGCCGCCGCCTCGAGCAAGCGAGTGCAATACGGCGACAATCGTTGAAGGAGGGAGCGAGGTTGAGCGATGAGCATGGTGACCGAAGCGTCGTGTGCGTAAGTATCCGGGGACGCGAAGCGCAGGAGCAACTTACCGGGGAGTGACGTCCACCGACAGCACCGCGCGCTCGGTCCGAGAGCCCATCGGCCGCGGGGCCGGTCGCCGGCCTCGGTTCGGCACGTGCGCCCGTGGGCTGCGCAGGCGCGGCGCCTGCGCGATGATGGGCACATCATGAAGCGGGCCTACCTTTCTCTCTGGTCGCAGACGACGACGCTCCGGCAACACCTCACGGGCATGGCGAGAGGCCTGACCCTGGCCGGCGCTGTCGCCTGCTCGCCGCCGGCACCAGCTGGTGCGCCCCCCCCGCCCTGCCCTGCTGAAGCTCCGGCCACCTCGGCCGCAGTCGAGCCTGCGCCCGTGCCCACCGACCAGGCCGCCCCCCGCGGGACCACCAGCGCCGCAGAGGCTCCCCACCCCGGAGTCGAGGACAGGTCACCACCCGGCACTCCTCCCCGGCAGGTGGTCGTCGATCACACCGAGATCGTGGAGCTCGACTCGGCGGAGACCGGCCGCAAGTACGAGCTCTGGGTGGCCCTGCCGCCGTCCTTCGAGAAAGAGCCCAAGCGCCGCTACCCGACGCTCTATCTGCTCGACGGCCAGTGGGACTTCACCCTGGTGCGGGCCCTCGCAGGCGGCCTTTTGTTCGACCAGGTGGCGCCGGAGTTCGTGATCGTCGGCATCACCTACGGCGGCCAGAACCCGAACTACGGCGTCCTGCGCGCCGAAGACTACATTCCGACGCGAGCCAAGGGAGAAGGCGAGAACTGGCTGAAGGGCGGCGACGCCAAGAAGTTCCTGGCCTTCATCGAAGGCCGCGTCCTACCGCTCGTCGAAGAGCGCTACCGCGCCGATCCGAACCACCGCATCCTGTCGGGCGCGAGCTTCGGCGGCCTCTTCACGCTGTTTGCGCTGTTCGAGCGGCCCGAGCTCTTTCACACCTACCTCGCGCTCAGTCCGGCCGTCGGCTGGGACAAGCGCTGGCTGTTTCGGCGCGAGGCCGAGTTTCACCAGGCGCACCCGGAGCTCGCCCGACGCGTGTGGCTGAGCGTCGGCACCGACGAGTGGCCGCACTTCACCCAGGCTGCCCGAGACTTCTTCAAGCAGTTCGAGGCCAGCAAGTACCAGGACGCCACCGTGCGCGTGCGCCTCATCGAAGGCGAGCGTCACGCGGGCAACAAGCCCGAGGCCTACAACCGCGCGCTCCGCTTCGCCTTCGAGGGCGCGCGCCCCTGAACGCGAACGGCGCTTTCGGCCTCAGAAGCCGCCCCGGAAGCGATCGAGCTTGCGACGGTCTTGCTTGGTTGGGCGACCTAGGCCACGCGGGCGGACAGGCAAGGTGAGATCTTTGGCAGGGGGCGGCGGGGAATGGTCCTCGTAGAGCAGCCGCGCCGCAGGGGGACCCAGTCGCTTCTCGGCGAGCGCGAGGACGACGAGCACCACCGGGCCGCGCGGCGAGCGCGCTTCGATGCGGTCACCCACTTTGACCAGGTGACTGGGGCGCACGGTCTGGCCGCCGACCTTCACGTGGTTGCCATTGCACGCCTCGGTGGCCGCCGTACGCGACTTGAAGATGCGCGCCGCCGTGAGCCAGCGGTCGATGCGCACCGGCGCCAGCGACGCGTTCAATAGCCCTCCGCAAACAGGTGCTGCGACGGCACGCCCGCTTGCAGCAGCTGCGCGCGCACCTCTTGAATCATCGCCAGCTTGCCGCAGACGCAGTAGCGCTCCGCAGGCGGCAGCTCAGCCAAGTGCGCCTGGACGTGGCCCGTGCGCCCGCTCCAGTCCGCCGCCGGCTGCGAAAGGACGGGACGGTAATCGAGGCGACGCGCGCGCGCTCGCTCCAGAAATTCGTCGCCATAAAGCACGTCGCGTTCGGAGCGAAATCCGACCAGCAGCACGAGCCGCGGCGGCACGGGGAGCGCCTCCTGCTCCTGGACCACGGCGCGCAGCGGCGCCACGCCGGTGCCGACACCGATCAGCACCAGTGCGCGGACCGCCTCGGGCACCGCGGGTTGTCCGCCCGGAGCGGACAGCCAGACGCGACCGCCCACGGGAAAGGGCGGCGCATCGTCGCTGTCGCCCACGCAGAGCTCAGCCGTCCCCCGCGCGCTCGGCACGGAAGCCAGCGAATAATAGCGGGGGCGGGGGCGCGCGCCCTCCCCCTCTGCTTCCGCCCACACGCCGACGTGCTGCCCCGCTCGCCACGCGTAGGCGTCCCCGATGTGCAGCGTCACTGCGCGCACCCGGGGTGACAGCGCCCGCGTCTCTAGAATCGTGGCGAGCACCCTCGCCTTGGCGCCGAGCATCGTGCTCTTGCATACTCCCCGGAGCAGCCTCGAACCAGCGCGGCGGCTTTTCGCCCATGAACTACTTCGGCCACGCGGTGATAGCGCATCGGGTTCACCAAGACCCGGCCTTCGTACTCGGCGCCATGTTGCCCGATCTCGTGCAGCTCACGGGCGCGCGTCTCGACCTCATCGACGACGCAGCCATCACCCAGGGCATCGAGTTCCACCACCGTACGGATGCGCTCTTCCACGCCTCGCCGACGTTCATCGGGCTCTGTCGGGACGCGCTGTCCGCGGCCCGGGACGTGGGGGTCCGCAAGGGCCCAGCCCGCGGCATGACCCACCTCGTGGTCGAGCTCATCATCGACGCCCACCTCGCCGAAGTGCCCACTTCGCGAAGTGCCTACATGACGGCTCTCGCTCATCGTCCGGCCGCGCTGGCCGAGCATCCACACTTGGTCGAGGGCCTCGATTGGCTCCACGCACGGGGACCGGGGGTTCACAATGCGACACCAGAACGGCTGACCACGGTGCTGAGCTCAGCGCTCGGCCGTCGCGCGCGCCTCGAGCCCACAGAAGCAGAGCTCCACGCTGCACTCTCTGCCTGGCGCGACCTTCCCGCGCGCGTGCGCGCAGAGCTGCCCAGCTTGATGTTCGACATGGACCCGCTGTTCCAAAGCACCTCCGAAGGCTTTGGGGCGTCGTTTTTTGACCTCCGAGCGAGCGCTAGCGTCACCTCACCGCCGTAAGCGGGGTTTTCCCGCAGGCCCGCCGGCGGTTTTGCCGGAGCAAGAGGACGACTATTCTGCCGCACCATGATGACATCGCACAGCACGGTTTCTCGCATCCGCTCCCGGATCCTCCCGCTGGCCTTCGCCCTCGCGGCGGCTGTCACCTGCCTCGTTTCCGCCCCGAGTGAGGCGCACGCCGAGAACCTGATCAAGCGCCCCGGCGCGCACAACCGCTACAAGTTCGAGCTCGAGCCGCACCTGGGATTCTGGTGGGGTTGGGGCAACCGCGACGACTTGGATTTCGGCCCCGGTATCCGCGCGTCGATTCCCTTCATGCACAACGGGCCCATCGACACGCTCAACAACAACATCGGCATCTCGTTCGGCCTCGACACCTACTTTCCCAACGGCGACTTGGTGATCATCAGCTCGCCCGTCGCCTTCCAGTGGAACTTCTACTTCACCGACGTCATCAGCGTGCTCGGTGAGGCGGGCCTCGTCATGAACATCGCCACCGAGGGCGGCCCGAACAACGACAACTTCGACCTCGATCCGCTCTTCCAGGGCGGCGGCCGCTTCCAATGGGGCCGAATCGGCGTCTTGGTGCGCGTTGGCTATCCAAGCGTCTCGGTTGGTTGCAATATCCAGTTCTAAGGAACTGCTCATTTGCGCGAACCGGCCAGTAGCAACATCGCGCGCACGGTCTTCGCCGATCTGCGTAAACAAATCCTCTCCGGCAAGCTCGGCCCAGGCGAACGCTTGCCCGGAGAGCGCGAGCTCGCGGCGCACTACCACACCAATCGCAATACCCTGCGCGAGGCAGTGCGTCGCCTCGAGCAGACCAACCTGGTGACGGTGCGCCACGGTCAAGGGGTCACCGTCAGCGACTTTCGTCGCACCGGCACGATGGAGCTCTTGGCACCGTTCCTCGAGAGCTCGGCCGACTATCCCGAGATGGCGCACGTCATCCAGGACTTGCTCCCCGCGCGCCTAATCGTGCTCGAGTATGCCGCACGCCTAGCTGTGCAGCGCGCCGACCGCACGGACATCGAGCGACTGCGCGACATCACCGACCTCATCGTGTCGGCGACGGGCACCAGCGACGCGTCGGTCATCGCCAAAGGCTTCCAGCGCTGGCTCGAAGCCCTGGTCGACGCGTGTCATTCGGTCACGGTGCGCTGGGTGGCCAATCCATTCCTCGACGCGTACCGCGAGCTGCTCGAGCGTTTCCCCCACGTGTGGGTGCTCGATCCGAAGTTCCCGCTGCACCTCAAGCGCTTCTTGGCGGCGCTCGAAGCAGGCGACGAAGAAAAAGCGCTTGCCGCGCTCCGCAACTACTACGCCAAGATCGACGACGCCGTGCGGCAAACCTTCGGCCATCTGGCGCACCACGAAGTCCGCAAGCCCTGACGCGGGCCTTTCGCCCGCCATGAAGATCCTGATCGTTGGTCTCGGCTACGTGGGCTTGCCACTGGCCGGTGGCCTTGCCCGACACGGGCACGAGGTCCACGCCCTCAGGCGCACCCCGCTCGAGACGCCCAGCTTTCTGCACCTCCACAGCGGCGACGCCACGGACCCTGCCGCCCTTCGGCGTCTCGACGCCGACTTCGACCAGGTGCTCGTGCTGCTCTCCGCCGGCGAGCGCAGCGAGGCCGCCTACGAGCGCACCTACCTCGGTGGCGCCACAGCCGTGCGCCAGGCCTTCCCAGCCGCGCGCCTCATCTGGGTCTCGAGCACGGCCGTGTACGACGCCGCCGACGACGCCCTCATCGACGACGACACGCGCGCCACCGCCCCCACCGGCACCAGCGCCGTGCTCCTCCGCGCCGAAGCCGCCGCCGCCAGCGGCCCCCACCTCATCGTGCGTCCGAGCGGCATCTACGGGCCGGAGCGCACCACCCTCCTCCGCCGCCTCGCCCGCGGCGACCTCACGCCCGCCGAGCGCGCCACCTGGACCAACCGCATTCACCAGAGCGACCTGGTGCGCGCGCTGGCCTTCTGCGTCGACCGCCCGGACCTCAGCGGCACGCTCTTGGCGTCCGACCAGGAGCCTGCACGTCTCGGCGACATGCAAGACTGGGTGCAAGCCGAGCTAGCGCGCCGCGCACCACCGCATGCTCACGCAGCGGGGGGCGTTCCAGCTGTTGCCACCGCTGCCGCCTCCCCCGGCGCCGCCGCTGCGCCTCCACCCGTCTCCTCCGCGCCCAGCGGCGGCTCTCGCGCCGAAGCGCGCAAGAGCCGCCGCATCATCGCCTCGCGCCTCACGGCGCTCGGCTTCACCTGGCGCTACCCGAGCTATCGCGACGGGTATGGGGAACTGCTCGGAGCGCTCGGCCAGCTCTGAAGATGCGTCGACGAGCGTCCGCTCGTCGAGCGCATCTTCACACGCTGAGGGTGCCGCTGCCCCCGCTGCGCCGCTGCCCGGCGGGGTGCGGGCAGCCCCGCGTTCGCCTCGGTGCCCGCATTGTGGACACTTCAGATGGCTAGTCGTATTCTATGGCTATGAAGACCATCTCCGCCGCCAAGTTCAAGGAGCGATGCCTGGCCTTGCTCGACGATCCTGGTCCCGAGGGCATCGTCATCACCAAGCGCGGCCGACCGGTGGCGCGGTTGGTGCCCATCGCCCAGAGCGGCAAACAGCTCGTTGGTCGCTTGAAGGGGCGCCTGCTGGTTCAAGGCGACGTCTTTTCCACCGGAATGCGCTGGGATGCTGAATCTTGATACGCACGTCCTGCTCTTTGCCTTGAACGGAGAGCTGACCCGGGGTGAACGAGCCATGCTCGACAGGCACGAGTGGAGCATCTCGGCCATCGTGCTCTGGGAGCTCTGCAAGCTCTACCAACTCGGCCGTATCAGCCTGGATCCGAGCTCCACCGAGTTCACCGACGCCCTACAAGCCGTGGCTGTGTGGCCCGTCACGCTCGACATCGCACGCCAGTCGACGCGTCTCGACTTCAAGAGCGACCCGGCGGACGAACTCATCGCTGCCACCAGCATCGTCCACGATGTGCCCCTGCTCACGCGGGACAAGCGGATACAAAAGTCCAAGACGGTCCCGCTCGCACGCCGCTGACTTCGGATCTTCGCGCCAGGATCGAAACGGGTATCCAAGCTCATCGGCGGAACGAAGAACTCCGAGTGCCAGGCTCGTCACGTATCTGGGCAAGGTAACGCGATGTGATATCGTCTCGCAGGTGACGTCGATGAGGGGTGGCTTGCTCGGCGCGGCGGCCTTGGTTTGCGCTGCGCTTGCCGGATGTTCAACGGGTACCCAAGCGGAAAGTGCATGGTGGTATCCGCAATTGGAAGAAGAACTGTCAACGCGCATAGCAAATTCGTGGCGCGGAATCCCCTCGATCTACCACGATCGCGCTCAGTCGCTGCTGACTCGACTGCTGACTCCGGCCCAACGCTATAGCGATGCGTGCTGCTCCTCGTACGCCCGCGAGCCGAGCCCCATCCTAGAGGCGGAACTGCTGGGATACATTGCACACAACGACAGCTTCGCCTCGAGCGACAACGATCAGGCAGAGACGGACGCGGGCCTATGGACCTGGAACAACACAGCTGAGCTCGAATGCGAACAAGGCCTCCTCCCGTTCTTCGAGGATTGCGTCGTCCCGCACTACGACAACGAGCCCCTGTTCGCCCTCCCAAGCAGGCTCCTCTATGCCTGCGCCGATGTCATTCAGCAGGTGCCCGAGGGCGGTACCCCTCCGCCGTGCATGGGGCGCGCCGAAACGTGCCGCCGCAATGGGTATCCCAACCACACCTGCCAAGACGACGCCTGCTTCCCCACCATCGCGGGCGGCGACGGCGCCCCGTGCGACGAGTTCACCCCCGCCACCGACGCGCCAGTCCCTCTCGTGAGCACGTTTGGAATTTGCGCTGACGGGCTCAGCTGCGAAGAGCGGGAGGACGGACCGGGCTCTTTTTGCGTACCGCCCCTCGGCCTCGGCATGCCTTGTTCTCCGTCTCCCTTCGATGCTGGGCACCGTAGCGTCTGCGCAGACGAGTCGGTTTGCTACGATGGTGCATGCGTCGCTCTCCGCGGAGAGGGAGAAACGTGCAGCCAGGGCGCGCACGTCTGCGGTGGCGATACCTTGTGCATCTGTCCATTCAACCAACCGTGCACCTGCACGGCGCACGGCAAACACCCAGGTGAACCTTGTGCCGAGGGCGAACTGTGCCATCTCGGGGAGTGCTACGAAGGTTTGTGCGCGCCGCTGACGAGCATGTGGTGCCTGCCCGTGTACGCATCCGACGTCGCGACCTATCCCGAGGAGGAGCCGAGTATCTTTTGATGCCCCGCACTTCACGATACCCTGGGTTCAGTACGGTCCAGCGCCACGAGAGCCTGCGCACAAGCGGTTGACGTCGTGCAGGAACGCAGCTGAGGAGCGGCGCGAGCGCACCTGCTTCTACCACGCGTGGGAAGCGCTCGTCGCGGAGGCCATCGGCTACTGGCCGTAGTAGAGGATACGGATACTCCCGCTGCCGTTGCCCGAGAACGAGATGACGGTCGCGCAGCTCGCACTGACTGGACCGAAAATACGACTCTGCCAGTCAGCGGTGAACGACGCAGTGCCGCTCCTCCCCGTGCACGAGTTCGACCAGGCGAACGGCGCCGGGTATGCCCCCGGCGACTGGCTCTGCAGCGACATGTTTCGCGTGCCCCACCAGCTTGGGTATCCGGACTGCACCTTGACGCAGGCGTTGTTGGCGATGGTCCGCACGGTTCCCGGCGCACCCAGTTCGGTCGCGTTCTGTGCAGTGCAAGACGAGCCCGAGGAGCCACCACTGCCTGCACCACCACTGCCGACTGCGCCGCCCGAAGGCGCGCCACCCGAGCTGCTGCCGCCGCTGCCCACCGCCCCGCCGCTGCCCACCGCCCCGCCGCTGCCTGAGCCACCGCTCCCGCCGGACCAGACGCAATTGTATGCCGCCAGCTCTGTTTCCGCGGCGACGAGTGCACTCTCGCACATGCGCGCGAGCGCGTCCTTCTTGAACGGGTCGTCAGCAAGCTTGACCCACTGATCGCGCGATTTGTCGAGCCCTTCCAGCGCTTGCGTACGCTGGGCTTGGGGAAAGGCGCTGGTGATACAGGTCTCGTAACGGGCGAGGTACGCGTCGCAAGCAGCAATGCCGGTGGGCGGAACGATCGCTGGCTGCAGCTTGCTCGACACGCCGGCACCACCGTCCTCGCTCTCACAAGCGAGCAGTCCGAGCAGAGGGAGAACGAACAAGGGACGTCGCACTTGTCTCATGCCCACGTCGCCTTCGGATCCATGGGTCGACTCACTAACCGATCTCAGACAACACGTGCAAGTGAAATCGCGGAATCATTCCGAGACACATTGGACCGCATCAGTGGGTCGCTCAGGCCCATCTTGAACGGAAGGGTTTCGAAAGCTGACGATCTACACATACCCGCAGCGCGATCTCGCGATCATAGCTACTTTCATCGATGAAACCGGGCGCCGCGCCGACTGCTCGACTCGTGAAACATTTCAAAGCGCTCATGCAATGACCTGAAATCGTCGAATGCAGTCCGGTGGATCGAGATGTGATCGGTTTTCGATTGACTGGTTTGGATCACAAATGGCAATGCGTCGGCATCATGCGCTGGAGTCTCTCTCGCCGAGATCGCGAATCGAACTTTGATGGTGGCTCGGTGACGAGGCGATTCCCCCTTTCTCGCTCCAGTGTCTCTCGACCCGAACATGCCTCGAGCAAACGGGGTACCCGCAGAAGCGCACGATCATTGCTGCAGAAGGCCATCGCGCTGCTTCTGATTCCGTCGATCGCGTTGGCGGATCCGGTGCAGTCGCAGGCGCACATCCCCGGCGGCATGCTGACGCTCGGCGCGCTCCCGAGTGAGCCCACCGACAGCCGCGGCGGCTCGAGCAGTCCAGGCCCGGCTCGCGCGCCACAAACTCCTCGCCCGCAGTCCCGCCCGGTGGACGTCCGTCGCATGCCCGACGGCCTGGCCAGTGTGGTCCATCCGGCAGAGGTGCAGCTCGTCCCCGAAGGGGATCCTGGGAGCGTACGCGCAGGTTCCAACGGCTCCGCAGCCTGGCGCCTCTTCGATGCGAATCCGCGCACTGCGCTCGAAGCAGCTTCCGGACGGCCCCTGCGCGTGCGTGTCCGTTTCGCCCAGCCGATCTGGCTCGATGCAGTCAGCGTTTTTGGTAGCGAGCCGGGCTCCCTGCGCGTTCTGATTGCAGGGCAACCTATTCCGCTCGCGGAACGAGACCTCGCGGAACGTGACGACGTCGCGGGACGTAACAAGGCCACCGCGCAGCAAGCGCACTCACGTGCGACCACTGAGGTCGTGGCTTGGCGCCGCCACCAGGCACAAGCGCCCGTGTGGGGCCAGGACTTCGAGGTCGAGTGGACCCCGGGAACGACGACCACTCCAGCTGAGATCGCGTTCTGGGAACGCGGAAGTGCAGCCGAGCTCTCGCTGGGGCACGAGCCGGTCGAGCGACTGCATCTCGGACACCTCGAAGGCGGGACGACCGCCTGGTCCTCACGCACACAGGCCATCGTTTCGGGCGCGTTGCTCGGACAACCAGCCGTCACCTTCCCTGTCGACCTGGGCGATATGGGCGGTGTGGGCCGTGCGTTCCTGGTGTACGAGCTCAGCGGGGCACCACATTTCGTCGCTGTCGGACGTTCGCTCAACGGTGTCGGAGTTCTGGGCGGCCACGACAAGACAGGCGCTGGGCCGGGCGGCCTCCAAGTGGAGGAGGTGCCATTGGCGGCGCTTCATGCCGGTCAGAACACGGTGGATTTCTACCCCGCAGACGTCCACGTCACGGGCGAGTACGCCATCTCGAACGTGCGCCTGGTCACGATGCCCTTGGTGGGCGTGCGACGCGCCTTGGGTGAACGGAGCGGACCGGAACACGACACAGCGCGCGGCGGCAGGCGCGAGCTGGGCTTTGATGACCCGGTGCAGGTGGAAGAACTCGCATTCCGGCTCGACGCGCCCGCGAAGGGGCGCCTGATCGTCGAAAGCGTCAGTGGAAACTCCGAGGGAAAGCGCCAGGAGATCGATCTCGCAGGACTGGCGCCGGGCTGGCACCGAACGTTCGTCTCCGACGCCTTCGGATCGTCCAGCAAGCTCCGCCTCCGTCCGTCCGACGCGTCCGACGATGGCTCCATCGGTCCGATCGTGGTCGCGGGGCTACGCGCGCCCATTGCGAACGGCCAGACCATCGAAGTCACCTACCCGCTCGCAGGGGAATGCTTCGAGGGACGGGCAATCATTCGCGGCTTCGTGCGAGGACTCACCGAGACTCGGGTCCGTGTTGGCGACGAAGAAGTCGATGTGCTGCGTGACGGCAGCTTCGAGCTCGTCACGGATGGTTCGAGCGAAGCCCCATGGAATTTGAATGTGGGCGCTTGGGACGCAGCTGGCGAGAAGGTCGAACGCAAGATCGACCTTCAGCCGTGTCTGCAAGAGATCGGTCGTCCCCGCCTTGCGGGGCCCGTCCCAGACGTCGGCGCACCGCACTCGGTCGTCGTGGGCGCCCTGGGCGGCGTCATCGAGTTCGGTGGCGCTCGACTTGAGATTCCCGTGGGCGCACTGGACGAGCCGACGCGTATCTCGGTGCGACCGGTTCCGGTCGCCGAGGTGGCAGAAATGGACCCGGGCATGGTGAACGTCACTCCCGGTGGCGTGGCCTATCGCTTTGGGCCCCACGGCCTCAAGTTCGAAGCCCCGATCAAGATCTCCCTGCCCTTCGACGGAGCGGCCATGCCGCCGGCAGCTACGCATCGGAGCGTAACGGGCTTCTACTACGACGACGTGAGCGCCCGCTGGCAGCCCGTCGGTCGCTTCAGTGAAGCCGAAGGCGGGCGCCTCGTCAGCCTGACGGACCATTTTACCGATTTCGTGAACGCCACGATCGCGACGCCCGACGGTCCTGGGATGGCCAACAACACGCCGACGAGCATGAAGGACATGCAGCTCGGAAGTGCGCTGGCGGGAGTGACCACCATCGCGGCCCCCACGGCATCGCCGGGCGGTGGTGCAGCCACTCAGTACGCGCTCGAGTTGCCGCCCGGCCGTGCGGGCATGCAGCCGCATTTGGCCCTTTCCTACAACAGCCAGGGCGGCTCGAGCTGGGTGGGCCAAGGCTGGGACCTCGGCATCTCGAAGATCGAGCTCGACACCCGATACGGTGTGCCGGAGTACGATGGTGGCTTCGTGCAGCCCGCTCCGAGCGCGGCGACCGGCGAGCTCAGCTGGCGGCCCGGAAAGCTGACCTACCTCTTGGACGGCGAGCAGCTCACCGATGCCGACCCAAGCGCGACCGGCATCACCAAGACCTATCGACGTCGCGTCGAAGGTTCGTTCCAGCGCATTCTTCGCCTGCCAGATCCGCTGACCGAGGGCGCGTACTACTTCGAAGTGACGGCGCAGGATGGCACCCGGTTCATCTATGGGCGCTCTGCCGATTCCCGCCTGGCGGATCCGCTCGTTCCCGCGCATATCTTCCGCTGGATGCTCGAGTCGGTGGTCGATCGCTTCGGGAACGGCATCGAGTACACGTACGAGCCGGACTCGGTTCTGGTTGGACGACCCATCGGCGAGACCGAAGTGCATGCTGTCGGCCTCTACCCGAGCCGCATCGACTACACTACGCACCACGGCCAGGACGCCGGCTACTACGTGAACTTCCACCTGTTATCGGACACGGTAGGAGGCGATCCTACGCCGCGCACTGACGGCGCGCTCGATGGTCGGCCGGGTTTCTTGATTTCCGACCGCTACCTCTTGGGCAGCGTCGAGATTGGTTACCAAGCAGCTGGCACGCAGGTCATCCGGAGTTACTCGCTCGAGTATGAGACGGGCGCATTCTCGAAGCCGCTCCTCAGTCGGATTGCACACCGAGGTCGCGCGGGAACCGAGCTCTACGCGCACCAGTTCGGCTATCGCCAGAATACTCTGGACCCATTCTCCCCCGTGGTGGAGTGGAATGAAGGCTCGGCCCTCACCGACTTCGCCGGGCAGGCGCGCACCAGCAGCTATGGCGATGGTTGGGCCGCGACGGTCAGCGGCGGATTCAGCCTCTTCGGCTTCCTGAATTTCAACGTCGCCGGCGGGGGCGGTGTGATGAATAGCCGTGTCGAGGGAGCACTGCGCGACCTCAATGGCGACGGCATTGCTGATTGGGTTTCGCCCACACTCGGCACCAGCCTAGGTGCGCTCACCTACGGCGACTGGGGAGTGCAAGGCACGCGGGATTCCACGCCGGGATATGGGTCGGTTCAGCTCGCAGATTTCAACGAGGGGGACATCGGTCAGACCAAGAGCTCCGAATGGCATTTGAGCACCGGTGTAGACGTAGCCGGCCTCGGAGTCAGCGGCTACCTGGGCCGCTCGTGGGATGAAGAGAGCCGCACCCTCGCCGACATGAATGGAGACGGTTTCCCGGACCTAGTGAGGATCGGGGACGAAAGCGACCGGCCGATCCTAGTGCGGCTAAACCAAGCCGGCAGGTTCTACGCGGAGCCCATCCTCTGGGGCCACATGGAGCCAAATATCGTGATCAAGCCCCGACAGGCCTCTGGCCTGCTCGAGGAGGGCGGGACAGGACCGAGCGACGATGGCTGGAGCGATGGCATCGAGAACACGAGCTATCCTGTTGATCCCATTCTCGCATGGGTCGCCCCCTTCAGTGGCACGATCGAGATCACTGGCTCGGTCACGCGCCAGTACCCGGAGGGCTCCCCGGTCAGCGCTTTCGTCTACGACTCGAGCCAGTCCACTCCACTCTGGGTCGAGCGATTCACCACCAACGACACGCGCAGCTGCACGCCTTCCATCGAGTCGTCCAACCCAGAGACCACACAGACGTGCGGCAATGGCATCACCCGCACCGTTCAACCAGGCGACGCCATCTACTTCCGCGTCAGCGGCGAGGATAAGGCCAACAAGGCGGGACTACTCTGGTCGCCCCACATCGAGTACACGAATAGCGGCGTCGACCCACTGAAACCCTACGGTGCCTCAGCCTACGTGTACGACCTTGCGACGGACATTCGCGGCGCCGGCGGTGCTCGACGCGCCTTCAAAGCCACGAGCCCGGGTCGCGTCGAGATCCGCACCCACCTGACGAAACCGGCCACGCCCGATGAGGTCCGACTTAGCGTTTTTCGGCTAAACGCACAGAACCCGCAGCGTCCGGTACGCACGCTCCTACAAGAGTGGATCGTCCCTGCCATCGCGCATCAAGCCGACTACGACGTGAGCGACGTCGACCTGGCCGAAGCGGAAACGCTCGAGTTCGTTGCCGAATCGGATGCGGTTGTCGATCCGGACGCCATCGTATGGCTGGCTGAAGTCGAGTACGAGACGTACTTCCGCGTCGATCCGCAGGACCCACTCGCACCCAAGACGCCGCGCGACGTTCAGTGTGGCCTCAGCCCGTATCCAGCCGAGGCAGCGGCCGGGGTCCAGCGCTGTACGATCGACAGCGATCCGATGCCCGAGCGGCCCCTCCCCTACGACCTGATCGTCGGCCCATCGGACACCAACGTCTACGTTCCCGTCTTCGAGGAAGACGAGCAGGAGTATGTGGAGGCGGCGGGAGGACAGGTATTCATCCAGCCGATCACCGCGCAGAGTCACCAGGGCCTGCTCGTTTGTCAGACGGAGAACGCGCTCATTGGGAAAAGTCTCGACTCGGGGCAACCGCTGCCTGCGATCGATCTACCGAGTGGCGCCCAGATCTCGTGCATCAACATCGGTGGGCCATCACGCGCTGTGCAAGTGACCGGCGCGGTAGGAGGCACGCAGACGCTCTCGGTGCCCAGCGCGACGCCCAACGAGGCATTCCGCGATTTTACGGAGGACGCGTTTTCGACGCCCACCCGGTGGCAGGCTTATCTGGACCTGCGGAGCAGCCTGGGCGGCGGCTACCACCGCTGGTTCTACGGAGATTGGAACGGCGCGGTGCCATTCGATCCCGACCAACTCCTGGCCAAGGAGATCGTCGCGCAGCCGAGCGGGCCCAACCCCAATCAGCAGCCCAAGGTGGGGATGCCGATGGGCAGCCCACCGGGAGCGCCCGCCGCCTGGGGCTTTCGAGGGGCTGCGGGGATCAGCGCCGGCCTGATGGTTCCAGGCCGGGCAGCGGCAGCGGGTGATGCTGGACAGATTCAGACGCTCCGCAGCTCGCACACATGGAACTACGGGATCGACGTGGACCTGGGTGTCCCCGAGTTTGGCTTGGCAGCTGCCGACACCACCTCCGACCAGGACTTCGTCGACGTGAACGGGGACGGACTCGCGGATATCGTGACGGCGGCAGGTGTTCGCTACAATCTGGGCTGTCAGAACGCCCTGACGAGCGCGGCGATCGTGGCTGGCGATCCGTCCGGCGCTCCCGAAGATTGTGTGGGCGGCTTTAGTAGCCTGAATCCAACATTCAGCGAGGAGCTCGCGCACTCCGAGACACGCGTCATCAAGGCGGGCATTGACCCGCTGGGGATGGTAACCGCCGTCACGGGGATTCAAGACATCGGCAAGCACACCGACGCCAAGGTGCGGGCGTTCATGGGCAAGGCCAATGCCAGAGCCATCTTCAATGGCGGCTTTTCACTCGGGCTGAACTACGGCCAGACGTCCAGTCATCGAACACAAGCAGACATGAACGGCGATGGCCTGGTCGACTATGTCATCTGGACGCCAGGCTCCACGCATCCAAGGGTACGCCTGAACCTGGGCTACTCGCTCACGCCCGAGATTGAGTGGGATCTTGAACTCGACCCAGCCAAGGGCGAGGAGACCTACGAGAGCATCGTGGTCGACACGGACGGTGATGACGACGGTCTAGCCGCACTTCTAGCCCCCGTCGCCACCCAGTTTGGTCATCTCAATGCAGTGAGCGTGCACGCGCCCACTTTCAGCGACACCGCCAGCGCAAGCATTGGCGCCTCGGCGATCGGTGGTTTTGCGGGGATTGGCGGTGGCGTCTCGGCGGGTGCTGTCACGAGCATTCGTCGTGAAATGACCGCGCTCGTCGACGTCACCGGCGACGGCATGGCCGACTACGTCCAGAAACTGCCAAAGCAAGGCACCATGGTCGTACATCCCAACCTCGGCGAGCGGTTCGGCGACGCGGAGGTGTGGTCCATCCCTACATGGGATACGGAGAGCTCGGACACCTTCGGTGGAGTGATGAACGATGTGCTGACCGATGCCGCGTACGGTCAGGACGCGGGCGTCCTGGACGTACTGGGCTTCGAGCGCAGCGAAGACCTCCAGGTCACGGGGCAGTTCCAGTTTTGCTTCCTGTTCTGCGTCGGTTTTGCAGCGACATATACAGATACCCATAGCTACGGCGAGATGGGGCTGGATGACATCAACGGCGACGGGTTTGCCGATTTCGTCATCAAGCGCACCGGCAGCGAGTATGTGCATACGCGCTTGAATCAGCAGGTTGGTTCGAACCTGCTCGAGACCATCGAAGGTCCGGCTGGGTACAAGGTGACCATTGGCTACGGCCGCGATGGCAACACCGTCGAGAACCCGCGCAATCAGTTCATTCTCGCCAGTACCACTATCGAGGACGGCCAGGCGAACAGCTATCGCTCGACGTTCGACTACGACCTGTCAGGCAAATACGACCGCGACGAACGCGAGTTCCTGGGCTACGCCACCGTGACGACCACGCGCGCTGATGGTTCGCGCATCGTCTCGACCTTCGGCAACCAAACGTTCTACGACAAGGGCTTACTTCAAGGCTCCGTCCTGCTGGACGCCGAAGGTCGCGTCTACACGGAATCGAGCTTCAGCTACCTCGAGGCAACGGAGGAGCTAGTCCCGCTCACCGGCACGCACTTCCCGGCCGAAGAGTCGCGCCTGACGACTCACTCCGAGTGGGAATCCGTTGTGCCCGGCCAGCCACCGACGCTGAGTGGACAGCTCACTAAACGCGAAACGCGCACATGGGACCCAGAGCACGGCAACCTCGCAAGCTGGACGAAGTTCGCTGACAGCACGAGCCCCGCAGGGAGCACCAACGTCGATCTCACCTACACGATCGACTACCAAACGTTCGGAAGCGTCGATGGCATGGATCCGGAAGCCCTCTACGCCGTGCGCGCAGCGGACATCCTTGCCGAGGATGCGCCGGGCACACTCCTGCGGCACCGCTCGGCAACCTTCGACCCCCAGACCGCCGCTGTCGTTTCGGTGAGCGATCACGTCCACGGCGGCACCCGTCCCGGTGGCGGGACCTACCAGGGCGAAGCCTCGACCACGACCGTGATGTTCCGAGACGAGTTCGGGAACGTCGGGCGTCTCGTCACCCCGGACGGCTACTATCTCGATTACGAGTATGACAACGCCACGAGCACCTACGTCGCCACCACTACTGATGCATTTGGCCTGACTGCCACGGCCGAGACGAACCCGCTCTTCGGGCTACCGGATGTCGTCACCGACGCAAACGGCCACAAGACCAGCTACGCCTACGACGAGTTCGGCCGTCCCTCGAGCGTCGTTGGTCCCAAGGATCAACCCGTCTCGGGCCTGCCCGTCGTGCCCACGATCGTCTACGCGTACGCGCTCCCGGGCGTCACGGGCGGTCCGCTATGGGCCAAGACCGGCCACAAGGATGTGGCGCGGAATCGACCGTCGGTACCGTCGTCGCAGCATGACTACATCGAAACGGTCGCATTCGTCGATGCCCTTGGTCGGACGCTGCAGACCAAGAAGGACATCCTCAAGGACAACCCCGCGGCCGGAACGCTGGCCGTGGGCAAGACGGTGAGCGGCAAGATCGTATTCGATCAACTGGGCCGTGTGGTGGAATCCGGACAGGTCTTCTTCGATCAGGGCCCCACCACTGCCTTCATCTCGCAGCCAGCACCGGTCAATCCCGTGCGCACGACGTACGACCCGCTCGACCGGGTCACGAGTGTGTCCATGAACGTGGAGCTACCCGGTGGCGCACTGAGCGGCGCTGTGATCGATCCACGCAACCCGCCGGCCAATCAGGTGACGGCGGTAGTGACCCGCACTTCCTTCGGTGTCGCCCCGGACGCAGCAGGGGTGACCCGTCTGCGCGCTCGAATGACGGATCCGCTCGGCAAGTCGAAGGAACTCTTCCGCGACCTCGATGGATCCATCGTTCAGGTGACGGAGCACAACACGCTCGCACAGGGCGGAGCAACGGCCATCGTCACCTCGTACTCCTACAACGCCGTCGACGAGCTCTTGGAGGTCGAAGACCACGCCGGCAACGTGACGACCAGCCGCTACGACACCGTCGGCCGCATGGTGGCACTCGACAGTCCGGACCTGGGCCTCACCACCTGGTCGTACGATCTGGGCGGCAACATGCGCGAGAAGCAGACGGCAGCGCTGCGCGCCGTGAACAAGAAGGTCCTCTACGAATACGACCGCAATCGCCTCACGCGCATCGACTACCCGACCTCGGACGATCGCACCTTCCAGTGGGGCACACCCATGCACGCGGGCCCCGCCGGAGGCAACGCAGCGGGCCGCATCACTTTCGAGACCAGCGAGGCGGGCACTCGCTACCTCACCTACGACGAGCTCGGCAACGTGGCTTCGACCACGATGGAGTTCGAGCGCATCCGCGAGCCGCACTTCGGCCCGTACCGCGCCCGCGTCGACTACGAGTACGACTCGTTCGGTCGCCTCTTGAAGAACCGCTTCCCCGGCGTGGTCAACATCGTCAACGGCGGTCAGTACACGGTGAGCGCCAATAGCGAAGCCGTCACCTACTCCTACGATCAAGGGGGCAACCTCCAAGCCGTCTTCGGTCAGAATCGGGTCGTCAACCCGCAGCATCCGAGCGAAGCGCCCCACACCGACTACCTGATGCACATCGGTTACGACGAGTTCGGCCAGCGCACCCGGCAAATCGCCGGCAACTTCGTCGAGACCCGATACAGCTACCAGGCAGCCTCACGCCGCCTCGAGCGCATCGACAGCACCTACCGCAACGACGCACGCCGCCAAGCCGGCCTGCCCGCGCGCGCGATGCAGAAGGCGCGCTACACCTACGACGCCGTCGGCAACATCACCAGTATCGCCAACACGCCGGATTGGACGTCCCAGTCGTCGAACGTCAAGGTGGCCGACACCGTCCAGACGTTCCAGTACGACGACCTCTACCAGCTGAAAGCCGCAGCCGGCACCACGCGCTCCGAGCAGAACAACCAGGATCGCTACGCGCTCGCGATGCAGTACGACGCCCTCGGCAACATCACGCTGAAGGACCAAGTCTCCTATCGCCAAGCCTGGCAGAACGGAGCGTGGCGCGACGAGTACCCGACCTTCGGCAAGATGTACAAGGCCAAGTACTTCTACGACGGCGCGCAGCCCCACACGCCCAGCCAAATCATCGAAGCCATCCCGAACGAGAACGTCGACATCGGCCACGGCGAGTACGACTTCGAACGCGACTTCCTCTACGACGCCTCCGGCAACCAAACCCAATCCCTCTACCGCAGCAGCGACCGCCGCGACCTCGAGTGGAACGAAGACAACCAGCTGAAGCGCGTCGTCAAGAACAGCCAAGAGCTGAACTTCACCCTCTACGACGGCGAAGGGAACAAGGCGATCCACCTCCACCGCGTCGTCGGCCTGGAAGAGACGGCGTACCTCGGCCCCAACCTCACCCTACGCGACGGCCGCTACCTCACCAAACACGTCTTCGCCGGCTCCGAACGTATCTCGAGCAAGATGGACCCGGACTGGTTCAACGAACCCCCCGTCATCCAATTCCACAGCGACCACCTCGGCAGCACCAACTACACCACGAACAACGACCAATTCCTCATCCAGCATGATGAGTACTACCCCTCCGGTGAGCTCTGGACCGATCAAACGGACAGCCGCTACGAGCTAGCTCGCAGGTACGTCTTCGCCGGCAAAGAGCAGGACGTCCACACGGGCCTGATCGACTTCGGGGCGCGCTCCTACGACGCCAGGCAGGGGCAGTGGTTGAGTGCGGATCCTGCTTTGCCGGAGTACCTGGCCGGCGACGGCACAGGCGGCATCCACATTCCGCGTAACCTCGATCTGTACACCTACGCTTGGAACAACCCGCTCCGCATGAAGGACATGGACGGGCGCCAAGCCTATCCGCACACCTATTGGACTCCCGCCGAGCACGCTCAGGCCTATTGCAACAATCGCGGCGGATGCACCGAGGCCGAGTACCTCGCCGAGGTCAACCGCTGGGGCGAGTTCCAGCAAGTCGGTCAGGACATCGTCCTCAACGCCAGCCCGCAAGGAAAGGTCAGCAAGACCCTTTACCAGGCGGCCAAGAAAACCCCTTGGTTCAAGCGCGCCTGGCAATGGCTCGGCCGCGCCCTCTTCGGCGCCTTCCGCAACCACGCCAAGAAACTCGACGACGCCGCGGACAAGGGCGTCGATCCGGGTGGACCCACCGCCTCGGGAGCCCCATCCAGCCATGCGCCCGACGTAGGTGGTCCAATTTCGCGGGGCCACGCCTTCAAGAAGCACGTTCTCGAACGCGGCGAGTTCAGAGACCTCGGGGTGGACACGCCGGAAGAGTTCGCGAAACACATCGGCGACGTAGTCGCGGACGCCAAAGGTGCCGATGTGAAGCACTTGCAAAGAGGACGCACTGCGTACTGGGGCGAGAAGACAGGAACAGTGGTAATCCACGACCCGAACACCGCCGACCAAGGAACTGCGTTCCGTCCCAAGGCAGGACGCCAATACTTCGAGGAGCTCGAATAGCGATGGATGCCGTAGAGACCAATGGTGAAAGCGCACTAGTACGTCTGACCCACCTCGAGCTGGTTATCATCGCCAACGCCATCAACGAGGCGCGCGAAGCGCTCGAACCATGGGAGTTTGCAACACGCATGGGAGCCGAAATTCCCGAGGTCGAACATTTCCGCGGCGCCATCAAAGCGGTGCTGGCTGCGGTCAGAAGCGCAAACCCGAAGTAGCAACTATCGACGAGCCCGGGCTCGTCAACATTCTTTCTCCACGTTCCGCGTGCCTTCCCGTCGTTGACTCGCTACCACCACGCGGTATCCCAACCGGGCGCCGCATCCTGCGCGATGCGCTCCGCATGATGCGCCTCGTCCATCTCCACGAGACGCAGCGCGGGCGCGTAGACGATGTAGTGCTAGGACTCCCGGCGCAGGGGGCGTGACAGCGGCGTTTGCAGGCAGGATGCGCTCCGCTTCTCGCCCGCTGGCGCGACCCGTGCGCCACCTCCGCAGAGCCCGGCGCGCTGCCGGGCGGCCCTGCTGCGCCGAGAATCTCACGCGATCGGCCAGCTGAGCATCGCGTGACCTCTGCGCTTTCTCGGAGCCTCCCCTTCCCCCATCCGCGCGCAGCTTCCGGACCGTGCTGGCATCCAGCCCCGAGTGACCCTCGGCGCGGGCCGGCAGCGAGCACGGATCTGGGGGAATCGACGGCCCCGCAGGCGCAGGCTGCTCACAGTGCGCTCATCTTCCGGACGACTCTGCGCGCCGAGGAGCCGGCGCATGGGGGCCGATCAAATACCCTCCGGTGAGCTCTGGACCGATCAAACGGACAGCCGCTACGAGCTAGCTCGCAGGTACGTCTTCGCCGGCAAAGAGCAGGACGTCCACACGGGCCTGATCGACTTCGGTGCGCGCTCCTACGACGCCCGGCAGGGGCAGTGGCTGAGTGCCGATCCTGCTTTGCCGGAGTACCTGGCCGGCGACGGCACAGGCGGCATCCACATTCCGCGTAACCTCGATCTCTACACTTACGCTTGGAACAACCCGCTCCGCATGAAGGACATGGACGGGCGTCAGGCCCATCCGCACACCTACTGGACGCCCGCCGAGCACGCTCAGGCCTATTGCAACAATCGCGGCGGATGCACCGAGGCCGAGTACCTCGCCGAGGTCAACCGCTGGGGCGAGTTCCAGCAAGTCGGTCAGGACTTCCTCCTCAACGCCAGCCCCGGCGGCAAGGTCAGCAAGACCCTTTACCAGGCGGCCAAGAAGACCCCGTGGTTCAGGCGCGCCTGGCAATGGCTCGGCCGCGCCCTCTTTGGCGCCTTCCGCAACAACGCCAAGAAACTCGACGACGCTGCGGACAAGAGCGTCGATCGAGGGTCAGACCCTGCCCCTGTAAGCCCGGCGACTCCGCCCCCCCGGGCAAGCAAGGTAAGCACATTCCGGGGCACAACAACTTCGAGCCCGGCCGTTCAGTCCTTACGGCCGCTCCGGAGTCGCTCGCTCGACGCGCTGGCACCGGCGAGCAGGTTGGAAATGTGCCGGTCGGCCAGCCCGGTTCCAAAGAGCGGGTTGTCTTCGACGAAGTGATCGGTGAGTACGTGGACCAGGCGGGTGCGGCACAACCAACCAAAGTCGGTATCATCCACTACTCCAGGGACGGAGTACATATCGTCCCAGGAAGGCCGGAATGACAGAACGTACCGTGGATCGAACCCTCGTGTTGACGTCGCTCCAGCGGGCTATGCTCGGGGAGATCTTTCCCGCTCTCCGAGCCGTCACGGTTGAATGGTCACAGAGAAAAGTGCGGTTCTTTGCGTACGTCGATGGTCCGTTGAAGGAAGCCGACGCTGAGTCGCTCTCCTGCATCTCTGCAGAACTTGCAGCTGACTTCTGGCCCGGAGTCGACATCGAGTACCAGGTCGTGCGCTCAGACCTTCCGGCGAAGATTGACGACACACGTGCCCGTGTCTTTCATCGCCGTGAGTGAGTGGTTTCGGCCTGGGTGACGGCCCATGCTGCAGCCCAGGAGGGGGCGAACCCCGTTCGCGCTCACGTCGAAGCACCGAGTAAGCGAGGCATCTAGCACTGCCCGCATCCTCTCGAGCGCTGAGGCGGCTCCCGCAACACGACCTGCGCAGGGATGCGCACCACGCGATATCCCAGCCCCGCGAGCGCCGCATCCCGCCGCGTGTCCTGTGCCGCGCGCTCCGCGTGATGCGCCTCGTCCACCTCCACGGCGAGGCGCACCGACGGCGCATATAGGTCCACGATGCATAGACTGCCTGCTGGCTCTCCGAGCACCACCTGCGCCGAAGTGAGAAGCTCGTTGCGCTGCCGGGCGGTCATGCTGCGTCGAGCGCCTCAGTGCGATCGGCCATCCTCCTCCGATCCGCATACGCAAATCGGAACGCAGGAGGGCGGGCGCGGGGACTACGCGCAGACGCGTGAATTTGGCCCCGGCGGTAAGCCGGTGAAGGATGTGGACTGGACTGACCACGGCAGGCCGGGACAGCATACGGACCCCCATGTCCATGACTTCGTCCCAAATCCGTCGGGTGGGACGCCTCAGCACGGACCGCCACGCCACCGAACCCGGGGGAACTCTGATGCAGCCCGTTCAAGTGATTCAAATCCATCCGTCAGCTTTCGGAAGTCCGACGAGCTGTCTTGGCGTGCAGCTCGTCAAGATTCTGCGGGTGATCGGTTCCTTCCCCGTCGATCTTCACTGGCATGTCGCCGATGTGCAGGCCGTTGGCCAATTCCCCTTCGCACGACAGCCTCTACCCCGCTTGATTGGTCCGACGGACGCGTTGATCGAGGCTGCAACGATGGTCGACCAGTTCGAAAGCGGGGTCTTCGCAGGCGTTCCTAGTTCGAACGCTACGCCTAGTTTTCGATCTGGGGGCCTCTGGACAGAGGATGAGGACGATGCCGATCTCGGTGATGCTATGGTGGAAGTGCGAGCGTTCGATACCGCCTACTGGCTGGTCTCGCCGGCTCACATTGCACTTGCGGATCTGGTCCGCAAACGCTTCGAATTGTAGTTCCGCGCGACGTCCTTCGCTGCGACGACGAGCGCGAGTGGTTGCGCGGATGCCGGCCGCATGATGGCGTGTACACCCAGACGGCCGCGCAGAGGCCTGGTGACGATCATGGTAGAAAACACGGACTGGCGTCGGCAGGGACAAGACAAATACCTGCGCGGAAGGGCGTTTCGACTGGCTCCGTACGAACCCCACCGTACGGGGTGGGATCACGACCATTGCGAGTTCTGTGGTCGGAAGCTCGGATGGGATGAGGACTCGGTACGAGAGGGCTACTGCACGAGCGACGGGTACCATTGGGTCTGTCCAGAATGTTTCACGGACTTCAAAGCCGAGTTCGAATGGACGGTCGAGAGCGTCGAGCCTCGACTCCAACTCGACTCCTCCACCGAAGGCGATTGAGCATGCAACTGTTCGGGCACCAACAGGGCACAGACGCTGAGGAACCCATGTCCCTCGAGGAGGTCACCATTCTGGCCTCCGCCGCAACGCTGCGTCGCTTGGCGCAGTTTCTCCTGCATGCAGCAGCTGAGATGGACCGCCATGGGCGGACCTTTGGCCACGAACACTTCAGCGATTTTGCTCATGAGATGCGTTCGGAGCCAGCCTTCGTCGTTGCGCAAGAGACGGAACGAGACCCGCGCCGCGGTCCAAGCGAACGTTGAGAGCAAAGAAATGGCCGATGAAGTGTACGTTCCTTGGCAGCCCCTGGCTGGCATTCCCCGTAATCTCTGCTTGGAGTCGTTGACGGATACGGACGACGGCCTGGTGCTGCTGCTGAGCGCACAGGAGTCGCGGCTGCCTGTCCTCCGCGTGCGCTTCGATGCGTTCGTTGCGTACCGCAACGTCAACGAGAGCTATCGCCTTCGGCTCTGGCACCGGGACGCGCACGTTGGAGCCGGGCTACTCATCGTGCAGGACTCGAAATGGACGAGCTGGCTCGAGGAGGAGTCTCGCGGCGCTCTCGACGCGCGCGCCGTCGTGCACTACGCCATTCTTACGGCAGAGGACTGCGTGGATGTCGTTGCGCGAGCCGCCCCCAGCGTCGAGTGGACCAGCCCCAGCAACCAGCGTGTCTCCTGACCCCGCGGACCCATCGAGTCATGAGCGCCCGAGGGCCGTGCTCCCTGTCCCAAGGCTGAACGCCTTCTTCGACATCAGGGTTGGCGGCTGAATCTCACGAGCAGGCTTTTGGCCGGCCGGATGCTCGGGACCGACGAAGAGCCATGCGCGACGCTCGCGAAACCACCGGGGCCTACTCCCTCAGCGCGTGTCCCACCTTTTTCTCACAGACCTGGTTTCATCCTCGCACTCACGGATGCAGAATCGAATGCGACTCAGCTTCGGCGGAGTCACGGGAGGGGGAGGATGGGCACGACCGATCAGGATCGGTGCCACGAGGCGTCTGCGCTTCGCTGGCCACACAGCCTTGAGGTGATCTGTCGACGGGAGTCGAGAGCGCAAGCTTCAGCCGTGTTTGGGCCTGATGCGGCGCCCTTCGCCGTGAAGTGGTGTTCATCGCTCGACCAAGCAACCTCGGGGGCCGGTGTCGTGGTGTTCGTGGCCGCGGCAGCGGCGGAGCTGGGCGATCTCGAGCAGCTGATTCAGCGCGCTCCTGTACCCATCCTCGTGCTGTCCCTGGCGCCCCAAGCCGTCTCCGCGGACACGGCCATGCGGCTCGGCGCCAGCGGCTACGTCACGGACAAGATCGACGCCGAAGACCTCGCTTGCGCCATCCGCAGCGTGAGCCGTGGCAACGCATTCGTGTGTAGCCCGCTCGAGGCAACGGATTGGACGGCCGAGCCGGCGAGCACGACCCGACCGCGAATCGACGCGTCAGCCGAGCTCGTTCGGAGGCTCACGAACCGCGAGCGTCAAGTGCTCGAGCACCTGGCCGGGGGCAAGACGATCCGCGAGATCGCAGAAGCGTTGGGGCTTAGCCCAAAAACCATCGAGGCCTATCGCACACGCCTCACGGCCAAAACGGGACTTCGACGGCGCGCCGACCTGGTGCGCTTTGCCTGCGCGGCCGGCATTTTCGATCTTCGTGTGGCCTGATGCTCACGGCGAGAGCGCGCGGCATCGGGGGGAAAACATGGCAAAAAAGAAGGTACTCCTAGTCGACGATTCCAAAACGGCGCTCATGATGGAGCGGCTGCTTTTGAGCCAGACTCCCTACGAAATCCTCGAGGCGCACGACGGGATCGAGGCGCTGGAGGTGGTCGAGCGCGAGTCCCCCGACCTCATTTTGATGGACGTGACGATGCCTCGCCTGGATGGCCTGGGAGCCGTGCAACGACTGCGCGCACAGGAGAAGACCCGAGCGCTCCCGATCTTCATGGTCACGACACGCTCCGAGGCCGCCCACGTCCACACGGGCTTCCAAGGCGGCTGCACCGAATACCTGACCAAGCCCATCAACGGGCCGCTCTTGCTCGCCAAGCTGAAGGAATACCTCGGTGACTGACCTCGGGACCCGGCTGGCGGCCCTGTCGGCAGAAGTGGCCCAGCTGCGCGAGCGGGTGCGGCGGCTCGAACAGCAAAATACTCGACTTTCGCTGCTCTACATCGCGAGCCAGCGCCTGGCCGCAGTCGACAGCATCGAGGACGGCCGCGTCTCGGTGCGCGAGATCGTCGCCAACCTGATCGGCTCAGAAGAGCTGGCGCTCTACGAGTGCCGTCCCGGCGGCGTATTCGAGCTCGTCGACTCGGTCGGTATGGACCAACGCGCGCAGAAGACGCTGGTTCCAGGCGAAGGTCACTTGGGCGCCTTCTTGAGCCGGGGCGCGGAGTTCGTCGACGAGCATGCGCCGGCTGCGGACCTCAACGCCTTCGTCCCCCTGCGCTCGGGCGATCGGCTCCTCGGGGCCCTCTTCATCTTCCGCATGCTGCCGCACAAGACGACCATGGACCCTGTCGACGGCGAGCTGCTCCACCTGCTCTCGCAGCACGCAGCCTTCGCGGTCTTTCCCAGCGCACGTCGGGTCACCTCATGATCATCCAGGCGACACCGGACGAGCCGGAGTTCGTCCGGCAGAAGGGGTTCCTGGCGCGAGTGCACCGCGACGGGGCAGTCCTCCTGAAAGATCCGCAGACGCCGAAGGACGGCTATGCGGGCGGATTGCGCTTGAAATTCCGGTTGCCCATCGGCTTTTGGCTGGCAGTGACAGCGCGCGTCCTCGGGCGCTCACCGGAGGGCGATGGCTGGGACCTGGCCTTCGTCAGCACTACCCCGGCCGAACGCGAGATGCTGGCGAGCCATGTCGCCATTGTGAGCGATCCGCGGGAGCGGTACGCCGTCGAACTCGAGACGATCTATGAGGTGCGCGCGGGGCCCGGGAGCGTGATGATCCTGCTCGCGGGTCTTCTGGGCGACCAGGACGCAGCGGATCTCGCCGATGCGCTCATGCAGCTGCGGGCCAAGCGCCTGCCCCTCGTTCTCTTGAACGCAGCCGGCTTCGGCACGTCCGCCGCCGGAGCGCTCCTGCACCTCAGGCGGGGCCTCGAGGCACTGCGACACGATGAAGTAGCGGGAGTCTTCACGACGCCCTCATCGGTGGCGGACGGACAGCTTCGGCGCGTCATCCGCGAGGCGGGACTCGCCGAGGCTTTGGTGAGCTTCAGCGATGTCGGCGAGGCCCGTCGGTTCTGGAAGGGACTCTTGGACGCTCGGCCGGTGGCCTCCGACGTGCGGCGCCGAGCTTCGTCGGCGAGCCAGGAAGCGCTCCGTCTCGCGCCGACGAGCGCACGCGCGGACGTGAAGAAGTCGCGCTAGCGCCCGGCCTGCGGCACGCGACTCCGGCCGAGTGGTCAACGGCAGTGTGAGCGCGGGCACGAGGGGTTTCCCCAATCCTTTTCCGCACGCGGGATGGGTAGCCTGTCAGCTGACATGGCGAGCGAAGGACCAGGCCTCGACGAGGTCGTCAGGGAGTTCGTGATCGAGGGCACGGAAGCCCTCGATCAGCTCGATGTCGACTTGGTGCGGCTCGAGCGCGAGCCGTCCGACGCCGCGCTCGTCGCCTCGGTGTTCCGCCATGTGCACACCATCAAAGGGTCCTGCGGCTGGCTCAAGTTCGAGCGCCTCGAGGCGCTGACCCACGCTGCGGAAACGCTGATGAGCCGGGTTCGGGCGCGCGAGCTCGCCATTACCGCGCCCGTCATCACGGCCTTGCTCCGCCTCGTCGACGCGGTGCGAGCGGCGCTCGAGCATGTCGCGGTCCACGGCACGGAGCCGCCGGAAAGCTACACCGAGCTCATCGCCCACGTCGAAATGCTCGCACGCGGCGAGGTGGACGGCGGGGCGCTCCTTGCAGTCGAACACGACGAATCTCTCGGGCATGCGGAGGGCTCTGTGCGCGTGGACGTGGCGCTGCTCGACGACTTGGTCAACAAGGTCGGCGAGCTCGTGCTCGTGCGCAATCAGCTCATTCAGCTGGCTGCGCTGCACAACGACTCCGCGCTGAGCGCGCGTTCGCAGAAGCTCAACCTCGTCACGAGCGAGCTGCAGGAGCGGATCATGAAGACCCGCATGCAGCCGATCGGCAACCTGTGGAAGAAGTTTCCGCGTTTGGTGCGCGACCTGGCTACCGCCCTCGGTAAGACGGTGCGCGTCACCTTCGACGGCGCCGACACCGAGCTCGATCGCACCCTCATCGAAGCCGTGCGCGACCCGCTCACTCACGTGGTGCGGAACGCCATCGACCATGGCATCGAATCGCCCACCGAGCGACGGCGCGCCGGAAAGACCGACGCGGGAACCGTCTCCCTCCGTGCATTCCACCAAGCCGGCCAGGTCGTCATCGAGGTCAAAGACGACGGCGCCGGCATCGATCTCGAGCGCATCCGTCAGCGGGCGATCGAGATCGGCATCTCTTCGGCCGAGCGCCTGCGGCAGTTGGGACCACGCGAGGTGCAGGAGCTCATCTTTTTTCCGGGCTTCAGCACCACCAAGGAGGTCACCAACGTCTCGGGACGGGGCGTCGGCATGGATGTCGTCAAGACGAACATCGAGAAGGTGGGCGGCGTCATCGACGTCAGCGGCGAGGCGGGAGTCGGTACCACCGTGCGGATGAAGATCCCGCTCACGTTGGCCATCATTCCTGCGCTCATCGTGACCAATCGCGGCCAGCGCTACGCCATTCCGCAGGCCAGTTTGGTCGAGCTGATCCGCTTGGAAGGCAAATCCGTTCAGGCAGTAGAAAGCGCCTACGGAGTGCCCGTGTACCGGTCACGCGGCAAGCTCCTACCGCTGGTTTACCTGAGTCAGGTGCTCGGCCTGTGGAGCCCGGGGCAAAGCCGCGGCTCGGACGACAGCGGGCTCAACATCGCCGTTCTGGACGCCGAGGGCCAGCACTTCGGCATGGTGGTGGATGGCATCCAGGACACGGAAGAGATCGTGGTCAAGCCGCTCGGCAAAGCGCTGAAGAACCTCGCGACGTACGCCGGCGCGACCATCATGGGAGACGGTAAGGTGGCGCTGATCTTGGACGCTGCCGGCATTGCGGCCAGCGCCAAGATCGCCGCTGAGGATGGCGTGACGCACGCGACGCCAGCGGCGCAGGCGGAACCTGCGACTCCAGCCCAAGCGACGCGCCCCATTCTGCTCGTCTCCGTCAACGAGAGCCGCCTCGCTCTGCCCCTCGACGAGGTCGATCGCCTGGAAGAGTTCGCTACCACGGATCTGGAGTACGTCGGCACACGCAAATGCGTGCAGTACCGGGGCGCCATCTTGCGCCTGGTGCACGTGGCCGAGCTACTCGAGGAACGTCGGTCATTGCCGCGCACCCCGGAGGCCGACTCGGCCGGACCGGAGCGACGGTGGGCCGCCGACCTCCACGCGGACGAGCGGCTGCAGGTGGTCGTTCAGAGCAACGCGGGGCGACGCGTGGGTTTGATCGTCGACCGCATTCTCGACACCGTCGACGAGACTCTCCAGGTGCGTGACGAGGAGACCCGACGCGGCGTTACGGGTACCGCCGTCATTCGCGGCCGCATTACCGAGCTCTTGGACATGAATGCGGCCTTCGCCAAGGCGCAGGAAGTAGGGACGGATGCAGCCGAATAGCCGGAGGCCCACGTGACCGAGTCGATTCAGCTCTGCACCTTCTTCGTGGGAGACCTGCACTGCGGCCTCGCCGTACAGCACGTGCAGGAGATCCTGCGCCACCAGGAGCTAACGCCCGTGCCCCTGGCACCGCGGGGCGTCACAGGCCTACTCAACCTGCGGGGCGAAGTCGTCACGGGGATCGATCTTCGTTACGTCCTCGACTTCGACCAGCGCCGCGAGAACGACGAACCGAGCAACGTCATCATTCGCACGAGCGAGGGTGTCGTGAGCCTGCTCGTCGACACCATCGGCGACGTACTCGACGTCCCAGCGAGCACCTTCGAGCCACCGCCGCGCACCTTGTCCGCGCGTGCACGCAGTCAAGTGCGCGGTGTCTTCAAGCTTCCGCTCGGGCTCCTGCTCGAGCTCGACATCGACCGCATCACCGAAATCGGCAGCGCGCAGGAAGCGCGACCGAACTGAAAGCAAGGCAAGAAAAGCAATGTCCACGACTTCAGCGCAAGAGCCCGAACGCAAGCCGAACGGCAGGTCCATTTACGCGCAGCTCGGTGGCAAAAAGGCCGTGTCTTCGGTGGTCGACACGTTCTACGAGCGCGTCCTGGACGATCCGGACCTGGGAGACTTCTTCGTCGACACGGACATGACGAAGTTGCGCGCGCACCAGGTGCAGTTTCTCACCTATGCGCTCGGGGGTCCCATCAAGTACACCGGTCAAGGCCTGCGCCAAGCGCACGCCCACTTGGCCATCGATGCCTCGCACGTGGAACGCGTAGCGGGACATCTCGGAGACGTCCTCCGCGAGGCTGGCGTCGCCGAGCCGCTGGTTCTGGGAGTGCTCGCAAAGGTCGGTGAGGCAGCTCGCGAAATCCTGAGTCCGGCCGGGCACGAAGCACAGAAGCAGCAGCAGAACGGGCGGCGGGGCGTCGAGCGCGACCTGCGCGCGCAGAAGAGCAGCGCTCTGGCCGGAATGGAAGGCCAGCGGGCCACGCTCGAGGCTGTGCGAGCCAACATGTTCTTGGCGGATACGAACTTCGAGATCGTCTACGCCAATCAGCGAGCCTACGAGACATTGGCCACGATCGCGCGGGAAGTCGGCGCCGCGTTCGGCGTCGACACGGACGACATCGTCGGCGGCTCGATCCATCGCTTTCACAAGAACCCGCGTGCGGTCGAGCGCATCCTGCGTAGCCCGACAGCCCTGCCGCACGAGGCCCGCTTCACCTTCGGCACCGTGACGCTGCGCTCGACGATCAACGCCGTCCGCGTCGACGGCCAAGTAGCTGGTTACATCGTCAATTGGGAGGATGTCAGCGAGCAGGAGCGGCAGGAGCAGGAGATCGCGCGAGTCACCGCAATGGTCGAAAATTCGCCGACCTCGGTGGTGCTCGCCGATCTGGACCTCACCATCCGCTACATCAATCCGTCGACCCTCCGCATGCTGAAACCCCTCGAGCAGTTTCTGCCCGTGCCGGTGAGCAAGTTCGTGGGCACCAGCATCGACGTGTTTCACAAAACTCCGGAGCACCAGCGCCGGCTCCTGCGAGACGATCGCAACCTGCCATACACGGCGAACATCCAGATCGGCCCCGAAACGCTCAAGCTGATGGCGAGCGCCGTCTACGATACGAGTCGCAACTACCTCGGCCCCATGGTGACCTGGGAAGTCATCACCGAGCGTCTCCTCGCCGACCGCGAGATGGCCCGGGTCTCCTCGATGATCGAAAACTCTCCAACGGCGGTCGTGCTGGCCGATCGTGAGTTCACCATCACGTACATCAATCCAGCCACCAAACGCCTGCTCAAGCCACTCGAGGGCTACTTGCCCATCGGCGTCGACGAAATGGTGGGCCGCATCATCGACATCTACCACAAGAATCCGGAGCACCAACGTCGCCTATTGCGCGACCCGCGAAACCTCCCCTTGCAGGCGCAAATTCAGGTGGGGCCCGAGAGCATCCTGCTCATGGCGAGCGCCGTCTACGACTCGGCCGGGGAGTACCTGGGGCCGATGGTGACGTGGGAGTCCATCACCGAGAAGCTTCGGCTGGAAGCCAAGACCAAAGGTCTGGCAGAGACGGTCACGTCGTCGTCTCAGAACATGATGGTGATCGCCCAGCAGATGACTGCCAGCGCCGACACATCGGCATCGCAAGCGCGGCAGGTAGCGACAGCAGCCGAGGAGGTGAATCGCAGCGTGCAAAGCGTCGCTACCGGCACGGCCGAGATGGCGGCCAGCATCAAAGAGATTGCGCGCAACGCGATGGATGCGGCCAAAGTCGCCGGACGGGCCGTCGAGGTCGCCGAGTCGACCACGGGACGCATCAACAAGCTGGGCGAAAGCTCCAAGGACATCGGCCAGGTCATCAAGGTGATCACGGGCATTGCTCAGCAAACCAACTTGCTCGCCTTGAACGCCACCATCGAGGCAGCCCGGGCGGGCGACGCCGGCAAGGGCTTCGCCGTGGTGGCCAACGAGGTCAAGGAGCTGGCGAAAGAGACGGCGCGCGCAACCGAGGACATCAGTCGCAAGATCGAGGCGATCCAGGGAGATACCGAACGCGCGGTGGACGCCATCGGCAACATCAGCACCATCGTGCAGAAAATCAGCGAGATTCAGAGCGCGATCGCCAGCTCGGTCGAAGAGCAGCAGGTGACGACCAACGATATTGCCCGTTCGATTGGCGATGCCTCACGTGGTGCCCAAGAGATCGCCACCAACATCGCCGGCGTGGCCGAGGCGACCAAGCAAGCAGCGACAGGTGCTGCGTCGACGCAGTCGTCCGCCTCCGATTTGCAGAACTTGGCCATGGAGCTCGAAGGGCTGGTGCGGGCCGACTGATGCTGCGCACCCTGGAGTACGGCCTTCTCGCGCGGGACGCGCGCGCGATGCAGCAGCCCCGCGACCCAGCGGCGCGAGCCGCCGCTCGGCAGCGCTTCGTCGAGCGACTCGGGACTCTGCACGGACTGCCGCAGAAGGTGGCGCAAATTCTGAGCCTGCGGGACCTCGGACAGGGCGAAGTACCGACCGCGCTTCTCTATGGGGAAACGTTGCCCGTCGCGGAAAGCCTGGGCCGCATCGAGGACGCCCTGGGCGCCCCACTCGGGGATTGCTTCGCCGACTTCTGCGAAGACGGCATCGCTGCGTCCATCGGCCAGGTGCACCGCGCCGAGCTTCACGACGGGCGCCCAGTGGCGGTGAAGCTCCAGTATCCCGAAGTTTCGAAGTGGCTGGCCAGCGATCTGCGGACGATCGGCTGGATGACGGCGCCGCTCGGCATGCTGACCCAAGGGTTCGACGTGGCCGCCTACAGACGGGAACTCGGCGCGCGCCTCCTGGAAGAGCTCGACTATCGACGCGAGGTGGAGATGATGAAGCGCTTCGCTCTGTTTTTCCGCTCGGAAAGCAGGCTGCGATTCCCGACTCCCGTCGAAGGGCTGTGCACCTCCGAAGTCATTACGGCAACTTGGCTCGAGGGTGAGCGCTCACCGCGCGGCTCCGCGGTCGCCCTCGAGCGTTACCGCGACGGGCTCGTGACGCTCTTCTGGCGCAGCGCGCTTCGTCACCTCTTGCTGCACGCCGATCCGAACCCGGGTAACTTCGTATTCGGTGGTCAGGACGCATCCGCGTTCGTCGGCGTGCTCGATTTCGGCTGCGTGAAGGAACTCGACGCCAGCAGCATGTCGGCGTTGCGATTCCTGGTGCAGCACGGCCTGGAGGGGCGCGCCTTCGACGCGGACCTCGCCCTCTCGGGACTCGGGGCACTCGGCTTCCATCGCGACGCCTTGGTCGAGCTGTCCGACGTGGTTGGACCGCTCACCGCACTGCTGCTCGAACCCATCACTGGACCCCAGCCGTTCGTACCCGAGCAGTACCGCCTGGGCGAACGTGTCAGCGCGCTCCTGGGCGCACGGCGGGCGACGTTCCGGCAGGCAGGTTCGGCCGGCTTGTCCTTCTTCGTGCGGACCTGGGCGGGGCTCCTGGCGCACCTCGGTCGCCTTGGGGGGCCGGTTTCCATGCGGGCGCTCTACGAGCAAGCCGTCGACCGCCTTCCGCCTGCTGCGCTGCCCGCGACGTCCGCGAGCGCGGACGGTCCAGCCACCCTGCTTCGCGTCCGGGTCCAGCGCGGCGGCCGAACCACCGCGCAGATCAGCCTCGGCGCGCACGTGGTGCGCCACCTGCGCGACGTCGTTCCGGACGATGTGCGCGACGAAGTCGAGCGCCGCGGCATCGACCTGGACGTGTTGGCCGTCTCGGCGCTGGAAAGCGGCCTCGTCCCCCAAGACCTATTCTGCCTGGACGAGCCCGATCGAACCATTCGTGTGTGGCTCGGGTGAGATCGGTGTCTTCGCCCTGCCCCAAGCACCATCAGCAAGGAAGAAAGAAATGATCACGATTGGAATGAACTACGAAATTCTGGAAGGCAAAGAGTCGGCGTTCGAGAAGAAGTTCGCGCTCGTCATCGAGCTCATGTCGGGGATGGATGGCCACGTCACGACGCGTCTCTATCGGGACGCCCACGCGCCCCAGAGCTACCTGGTCGTCTCGGAGTGGGCGTCGTCGGACGCGTACCAGGCGTTCATCCGCTCGGAGGCGTTCGCCAAGACCACGCGCTGGGGCCGCGAGAACATTCTCGCCACCAGGCCGTCTCACCGCGTCTACGAAAGCGGTCCGGCCGACATGGCTCAGTCCGCCTAGTGCATGACACCAGCTCCCCAACAGCCGTTGAAGCCATGCGCATCCTAGTAGTGGACGACTCGGGAGTGGATCGAAAGTGCCTGAAGGCACTGCTGGTCGAGCTCGGCCATGAAGTGCGTCTGGCGGAAAGCGCCGGACGCGCCCTCGTCGAGCTCGAGCAGGGCCTCGACCTTTTGATGCTCGATTGGAACATGCCAGACCTCGACGGTATCGAGTTCTTGAAGCAGCTCCGCCTGACCCACAGTGCGGAGGCATTGCCCGTTGTCATGGTGACGGGCATGGCCACGCAACACGCCGTAGCGGAAGCGCTCGCGGCTGGAGCCAACGAGTTTCTCATCAAGCCGGCCAGCAAGGAAGCGATCGAGGCCAAGCTGGCTCTGGTCGTCGAGACACGGGCCGCTCGCCTATGAGCAGCAGCCCGTCTCCTCCGGCACCCGTGCGCGTACTCGTGGTGGACGACTCGGCGGTGATGCGCGCCTCGCTGCTGGCCATGCTGTCGCAGGAGCGGGACCTCCAGGTCGTTGGGGTCGCTACGGAAGGCGCTAAGGCCCTCGACCAAGTGAACGACCTCAAGCCGGACGTGGTGGTGCTCGACGTGGAGATGCCGGGCATGGGCGGACTCGAGTTCATCACCGCATTGCGTCGTCGGCACAGTCGCAAACCGGCGGTGCTGGTGTTCAGCAGCTTCACCGAGTCCGGTGCCAAGGTGACGATCGAGGCACTCTCCGCAGGCGCCGACGACTACCTGACCAAGCCGTCCCAAGTGGGTCCCGCGCGCTCCAGCGTGGAGGAAGCCAAGGCCGCTCTACTCGCCAAGGTGCGCGCCTTGGCTCTCCGGAGCCCGGGGGATGGCTTCGTCGTCGGCTCACCGACAGCTCCGAGGCTGGCTTCGTCGCCTCCGGCGCGCCCCGAGAGCCTCGGCACGGGAGGCGATCCACCCGGCCCGTTCGACGTCCTGCTGATTGGCGCGTCCACGGGTGGACCCGCAGCCGTCACCGAGCTGGTGAGTCAGCTGCCCGCCGACTTCCGCCTGCCGGTCCTGATTGTGCTGCACATGCCGCCGCTCTTCACGCGACTCTTTGCAGAAGCGCTGTCGCGACACGGCTCACTGCCCTCCAGGGAGGCCAGCGCTGGCATTCGCCCGGAGCCCGGCAGCGTCTACGTGGCCCCCGGCGGTCAGCACCTGGAAGTCGTCGATCACTTCGGTCCGATGCTGGCCACCACCAGCAGTCCTCCGATCAACAGCTGTCGTCCCTCGGTCGACCGCCTCTTTCAGACCGCCGTTCGCAGCTACGGCTCGCGCACGCTCGCCTGCGTGCTGACCGGGATGGGCTCGGACGGAGTCGCCGGGGCCCGCGAAATCCGGGGTGCGGGAGGACGAGTGCTCGTCCAAGACGAACCGACGAGCGTGGTCTGGGGTATGCCGGGAGCCGTCGCGCGCCAGGGCCTGGCGCACCAGGTTCTGCCGATCAGCGCGATGACCACCGAAGTCGTCGCCGCGAGCCTTGCAGCGCGAACGGGCCATGCTCCGACCTGACGAACTCAACCTCTTGGCGCGTATGCTCGCCGAGCAGACGGGGAACGTCCTCGAGGCGAGTCGCGCCTACGTCGCCGAACAACGGGTCACCGAGCTCGCTCAGACGCTCGGCCTCCGCGAAAGCGAGCTCCTGACGCGCCTGGCGCGCGACCCCAATGGCCCACTCGCCCAGCGCTTGTGTCACGCGCTCTTGAACGGCGAGACGAGCTTCTTTCGCGACGTACACGCATTTCGTTTTCTGCGCGATTTTGCGCTACCGGCGCTCGTCGCGCGCCGCCGCACCGACAAACGCCTACGCATTTGGTCGGCGGCGTGCTCCACCGGACAGGAGCCATACAGCGTGCTGATGCTGCTCTTGGCTCACTTTCCGGAGTGCCAGGATTGGGACGTGTCGGTGCTGGCGACCGACCTGAGCGAGGAGCGACTGGCGGAGGCTCGAGCGTCACGATTTTCCCACCATCAGGTCAACCGAGGACTGCCGGCTGGCTACCTCATCGACTACTTCCAAGAAGTCGACGAGCGTTGGGCGCCCAAGCAGCTGTTGCGTGAGCGCGTTCGCTTCGAGCGGCTCAACCTCATCGACGCCTGGACCGTCGTCCCCCCCATCGATCTGGTGCTGCTGCGCAACATCCTCATCTATTTCGACCTGGAAACGCGGCGCGACGTCCTCGAGAAAACCCACCGCGTTCTCGCGCCCGATGGCTACCTCATCCTCGGCGCTACGGAGTCGACCTTCAACCTACACGACGGCTTTGCCCACGCATCGTCGGCGGGAGGCTGCTTCGCCCGCATTCCCTCCCTGCTCGACCGCAGGCACGCCCCACCTTCGCACTAGCTGCGCTGCTCTGGTGGGTGCGTCTCGGAGAACTTTCGCGTCCTGAACGTTGTCGGTGGCTCATGACCGCGAAGCTTGCGTTGCTTGCGTCCTGTCTGCTCGCGGCTTGCCATAGCTCGCGTCCAACGGCCGTCCCCGTCTCGCTGGGGCTCTTCATCGAACCTGCCGCGGTCGTATCGGTCGACGGCCAGGCTCTCCTGGGCGCCCGCCTCACCAACCGGGCAGACGGGCCCATCGCTGTCTGCTCGCTGCCCGTGGTCGAGGCCGCCGAGGATGCGCTGTCGGGCCAGGTGTTGATCACGACGGAATTCGTGTCGAGCTCGAGCCATCCGAGGCCCGAGGTAGAAGAACTTTGTCCAAGCTGGGACGCCTTCCTGCTCCAACCCGGGCAGACGACGACCCTCGCGACCTCCACGGATTCCCTCGGCGCGCGGTGCTTGAATCTGACGTTGCACCTTCGCTACTGGACCTTGCGCGAGCGCAAGCCCGTCGACGTCGAGCCGCACTTCCGGTCAGTCGGCATCCGAGCGGCGGAGAGTCTCAGGGGCCGGGGTGACCCGGTCTCATCCAGCTGCCGCTGACGTCAGGGCGCGCCCGTGGTCAGGGGACTGCATTGCTGACGGAGCGCCTGGGTGAATGGCTCGAAGCGACTCCGCAAGTCGCCTGCGGTCGATGGCGGGTCGTCGATGCGCTCCTCGACGTCGCGAAACGCACCCGCGATGTCGGCGCATGATTTCTTGCCGACTGCAAGGCGCAGACTCGCGATCGGCAGACCAAAGGGCAAGCCCCGATCGCCTGGAAGCGCTTGGAGGAGCGCGCGACGATCGCGCGGCATACCCGGCGCTCGCTCGCGCTCTGCGTCCTTCTGAGCCTGCTGCGCGCGCGCGCGCGCGCGCTCCAGCTGCGCCGCCCGCGCGCGCGGGGAGGTCCGTTCGGCGTGCAGCATGAACACCTTGATCGGTGCGAGCGTCAGCACGAACAGAACGATGAGCACGTAGGGCCGGCTCGCGTCGGGCGACCACCATTTCGGCGGACCACCCAGGAGCGCCAGCAGAGTCGGGGCCGTGCCCTTGAAGGCCCGCACCATCGAGCGCCGCGCCGCTCGCCCTGCTCGCCCGTTCACCTGCGCCACACGCTCCGCGGCGACATCCCAATCCGCGTCGGCGAGGGCGCCTCCGACGAGGATCCGCGCCTCCGGCGTGAGCTTGCTGGCGCTGGCGAAGTACTCCTGAGAGAGCTGCCTGCGCACGCCGTGCCCGCGTTCGAGGTTTCCCAATCGTTCGCTCGCAGTCACCCATGAGCGATAGGCGCGTTCTGCCAGCTGCGCGTCCCCGTCGCCCTCGAGCGAGAAGATCATCCGCCACACTTGGTCGTCTTCGATCGCCCCATCGGCCGCGATGCCAGCGGCGTCCCACGCCTCGAATGCCTCTGCCCAGCGCCCGTGCGCCATCGCTGCACGAAACTCGTGCACGGCGAACTGGAGCATCACCGGTGGCGATGCCCCAGCCGCAGCCGCTGGCTCGACGTTCGCAAGCTCCGGGCTCGACGCCGCTACTCGGACTTCCGCCTCGTCCTCGGGCAGCGGTAGCCACGCATCCCGAAGGAGCTCGTAGGCCGAACGCACGCGCGTGAACCCAACCGGGTCGAGCTCTGGCTTGTGGGCCTTGATCTTCGCCAAGTAGGCGCGACGAAGCTCCACCTGGCCGGGGTGGCTGGCCATTCCCAGAGCTTCGAGAGCCTCATCAATCGTCATCGCCTGGCCCTGCTGGGCGGCGATACGGCCTCGGGCCGCTCCGCCTCCGGTGGATTGTGGGCTAGTCTACCGGTAGTTCTGGCGGATGTGAGCGGCGCAGGGAAGCATGGCTGAATCTACGTGTCGACTGAGCATCCGCGTGGCGAGTCGCACGCTGTCGGGCGCCGAGGTCGCGGCTCTGTTTGGTGAACCGCCCACGCGCCAGGTCGAGGTCGGCGACCTGCTGAGCCCGCGGACGAGGCGCATCGCCGACGTCGCGTTCTGCGTCTGGGACTATCCCGTCCCCGCGTCCACCCATCCGGACCGAGCGCTCGAATGGACGACCGCTTTCTTCGAACGGGCGAGAGCAAAGCTCGATCCTTCGGTGCTCGAGATCGACGTCCGCCTCTCGCTTTCCCCTCGAACCTCACAGACCTGCTTTGCCCTCTCCGGGTCGAGCCTGCGCATTTTGGGAGCACTCGACGCACAGCTGAACGTCGACGTGTACGCAGACGTCGAGGCCGAGTGAAGCGTCCCGGCAACACGACCGACGGCCGCTCGGCTAGCGTAAACGGCCGATGAGGTCGTTCAGCGCGGCACGTGCGGGATCGATCTCGGCCGGATCTTGCGATTCCAGTGCCAGGCGCAGCCGCTGCATCCCCAGGGCCAAGAGTTCACGCTCGCCCCCGAGGAGCTCGACGTGGAGCTCCTCGGCGCGGGCGAGTGCGGTCACGTTCGGGAGCGCATCACGGGGGTGGAACTTGATGCGCAGCATGGCCGCGCGCGCAGCCTCGACCTGCTTGCGTGACAGGAGGCCAGGCGTACGCTCGATCACGAGCGTCGAGGTCTGGCCGGTGGAAACGACCGTGCTCTCTACTTCCAATAGGCCGTTGAGGTCGTAGGTGTAGCGCACATCGATTTGCTCAGCGCCCGCCGGACTCCGAGGGATCCCCTTCACCAGATACTCGCCGAGCAGCTGGTTCTTCCCGCACTGCGAGTGTTCCCCTTGGAACACTCGCACCGCCACCTGCGTCTGGTGCGCTCGCACGGTCAAGAGAGAGCGCACCCGACTGGCTGGCAGAACCGTGCCCCGATCGAGGACGGGCAAGAAAACACCGTGCACCAGCGTGGTCCCCGCCTCGGCCACCGTCTCGACGCCGAGAGTGAAGGGCGCGATGTCGGTGGCGACGAGATCGGCCACAGCGGCGTCGCCCACCTTCAACGCAGCCTGGACTGCGGCGCCGAGCGCGACGGCTTCGTCCGGCGGCAAATCGGTGCGCAGCTTGGCGCCGAAGATGTCTTGCATGCGTTCGCGAAACACGGGCATGCGTGTGGCGCCGCCCACCAGCAGCACCTCGTCGAAGGCGCTCGGCGTGGCCTGAGCATCCTTGAGTGCGCGGCGGATCGGGACCTCGATGCGGCCCAGCAGCGCGCGCCAGGCAGCCTGCGCGTCCACGGCTGAAAGAGACGTGTCGAAGTCGACCTCACCCCCGCCCGCCAGAGGCACTCCCAGCAGACGCACGACCGCCCGCGACTCACTCGTCAGAGTGCGCTTGGCGCTTTCGGCGGCTGCTCGCACGCGAGCGACTCCAATGCCGCTACTCGGTGCCTGGCCGTGTGCAGCCTGAAAGCGCTGCAGAAGGACGTCGCGGAGCGCGTCGGTGAAGTCCTCGCCGCCCAAACGCGCATCGCCGGCGGTCGCCTGGATCTCGACCACGCCTTGGATGATTTCGAGCACCGTGACGTCGAAGGTGCCACCACCTAGGTCGAGCACGATCGCGCGCAGCTCACGATCCTTGTCGTGCAGGCCAAACGCCAAGGCAGCCGCGGTGGGCTCGTTGACGATGCGCTCGACGTGAAGACCCGCGATCTCGCACGCATCCTTGGTCGCGCGCCGCTGAAGCTCCCCAAAATAGGCCGGCACCGTGACCACCGCTTCATCGATGGGGCCGCCCAGGGCCACCTCGGCGTCCTCGCGGATGGTGCGCAAAACGAGCGCCGATAGCTCCTCGGGGCTGTAGGATCGGCCGCGCAGGAGGAAGCGATCAGCCGTGCCCATGGAACGCTTGAAGGCCACGGCGGTGCTGTCTGGATCGAGCGCTAGCCGAGCACGCGCCGCCTCCCCCACGAGCACACGCCCCGATGGGTCCACACTCACGGCGCTCGGGGTCAGCGCTTCGCCGAGCGAGTTCGGCAGCACCCTCGGTGCGCCACCGTCGAGGATGGCGGCCAGCGAGAACGTCGTGCCGAGGTCGATTCCAATGATCCTGCGTCCGGTTTTCGTCATGGGCACTCACGTCGCAAAGCACTTCTGAACGGGTCCAGCTGGAAGCGCGCGCGCGCACCTTCGACCGTGCGCCGGTCGAGGTCCTGCTCGATGTCCGCCAAGGTGGCAGCAATGAACGTGCAGCTTTCGTGGGCCACGGCCAAACGCAGGCGACCCAGGGGGAAGCCGAGAGGCAGATCGCCGTCGAACGGCAGCGTATTCTGCAAGCTGCCAACGTCCCGCGGACGGTGTCCGCTGCTGGAAGTCGCTAGGCTCGCGCGCTCGATGTCGTCTCGGAGCGCGCGGTGCTGCTCACTCCAGGCGCTCGGCCGCTCGGGCTCGGAGCTGGGACCCACGATGTGGGGCAACGCACGCAGGAAGATCAGGAGAACGAAAGAGGCGAACGCGATCGACAGATGCGGCTTGGCGGGCGGATCCCAAGGGGGCGGGGGCTTCAGGCCGAGCACGGCGAGGAGCGCGGGAGTCGAGCTGCCGATGACGCGATTCATTGATGCGCGCGCCTCGGCACCAGCCGTAGCGCGGTAGCGCATGACGCGGGACGGCACTTCGTTCCAATCCTGGTCGACGATCGCCCCTGCAATCATCTGCCGCGCATCGGCGGTCAGGTACGGTCGCCGGCTGAAGTACTCTTCCGCCATCCTGCGCAAGATCGCCTGGGCGCTGCGGGCGTCGAACTTGCGGTCGCAGCTGGCCCGCCACAGCGCATAGGCAATTTCGGCGCGATCCGCGTCGCCCGCTGCCTCGAGCGAGAAAGTGAGCGTCCACGCCTCGTGATCCGATACGACGTCATCGGCCCGCGCGCCCGCTCGCATCCACAGGCTGAGAGCGCGCTCCCAGTCTTCCGCGTTCAGGGCCCAGAAGAACGCCTCCCCCGGATCGGCGGCGCCGAGCTCCACTCCGGGATTCGGCGCGAAGGGCTCGGGCGCATCCGGAGCGGTCCTGCTCCTGTCGGTACTCTCCTCGCTGACCGCGGCGGCCGCGACCTCCGTCGAGAAGCCGAAGCTCACATCGGAGCCAAGGTCACGTAAGAGCTCGTAGGCCTCACGCACGCGCTGGAAGCCGCCCGGGTCTGACTCTGGCTTATGCAGCTTGACCTGGCGGAGGTACGCGCTGCGCACAGCGGCGGCGTCGAGTCCACGCTCGATTCCGAGCGTGCGCAGCGCCTCGTCGACCGACACTCAGATCAGCTCCAGCACGCCTCAGAGTCGATAAAGTCTCAGCCGAGCGCAAGCAATACTTCCCGCAGGGCCTGGACGATGAGCTCCGGCTCCGAGGTGCGTGCATGAAAATGCGGGGCCAGGCGCAGGAGGCCATCTGGCATGCTGGTCAAGATCTGGCGCTCACGCAGGGCCGGCACCAGACGAGTGATGTCGACGCCCGGCGGCAGAACGAAGGACAGGATGCAGGAGCGGCCCTCGGGGACCGGGGAGCGCAGCGACTGGAAACCGAGGGCCGCGAGCTCGGGCTCGAGGCGGTCGAGGTAGCTCTGCACGTGAGCGAAGATGCGCGGGACGCCGAGCTCGAGGATGGGCGTCATGCCGGCTTCGAGTGCCACCAAAGAGAGGAGCGGCAGGGTGCTGCCTTCGAAGACGGCGACGTCCTCGCGCAGCGGTCGGTCGTGGCGCAGGTGATCGGGCCCCTTGAAGAGAAACCAGTCGCCGTCCTGGTGCGCGAGCCACCCGGCGGCCTTGGGCCGAAGCTCAGCCATCAAGCGCGGCGCCACGTAGAGGTAACCCGAGCCTTCCGTGCCGAGCAGCCACTTGTGGCCGCCACCAGCGAGCGCCGACACTTGGGCCCCGACCGGATCGACGGGCACGGCCCCCACCCCTTGAATGGCGTCCACCAAGAGGTGCGCATCGTGCTCCAGGCAGAGGCGGCCGAGCTCTGCGATCGGCATGCGCAGGCCGGTGCGGAACTGCACTTCACTGACGGCGACATAGCGCGCGCCTGCCTTGAGCCGGGCGCGTACTCCCTCCAAATAAGCCGGAAGCGAGCCGGCGCGCAGCGGATCGACGGCGGGGAGCAGCGTGACCCTGGCGCCCCCTGCCGCCGCGGCCAGCTGCCACGGCGTCACATTGGCGGGGAACTCGTCGGCGAGCAGGACGATTTCGTCGCGTGAGCTCAGCGGCAAAGCGAGGGCCAAGTCGGTGATGCCGCGCGTGGTGCCCGGTGTGAGCGCCAGCTCGGTGCGCGGCACCCCCAAAAGAGCCGCCAGCTTTTCGCGCAGGCGCGCCCGCTGTGCCTCGTAGATGGGAAAGGCGCGCGCCGCATAGCGGGCCAAATCGCTCGTGGCTCGGGCTACCGCGCGCTCGACCAGAACGCTGGCGGGCGAGATGGCCGCGTGGGCCAGCGCCGCCTCGTACTCGAGCGTCGGGAACCAGCTGCGATCGCCGAGCAGGGCAGGCGGCAAGTCGGGCGCGAGCTCACGACGCAGTGCGCGCGCCGCCGATCGCTGCGCCTCCGCGCTGTGGCTCTTGCTGGGCGGCGTGGGGGTCTCCATCGGGCGAACTCACGGTACCAGTGGCCGCCGACTTGCGCCTGACCCTGCGCGATCCCGCGCGATCACGCGGCTCGGACCGAGCTCCGCGACCGCGGCCGCCCGCGCTGGCCCGGGCACGAGGGATGAAGGAAGCCTTTCCACGGTCGCCCGCTGGGCGCGCTACGACGCGATGCGCACGGTGAAGCTCGCCGGCGGGTACGTCGACCAGCGCTGGACTGCGCTGAGGCCACTCGCGCACCAGGCGCGAAACCCGCCCGCCAAGGCCCATGCGCTCCGGTGCCCCCGTCGCACCAAGAGATCGGCGACCTCGACCGCTCGCCCGAGACCGTTGTCGTCGTAGACCACGATGGCGTGCTGGTCGCCCACGCCGAGCTCAGCCATGCGGGCGGCGAGCAGGAGCGGACAATGGCCGCTCTCGAGGAGGTCCGAGGCGGGCACATGTAAGGCACCAGGCACGTGCGGCGCGTCTCGTCCGCCCCCGTTTCCCCAGCGCAACACGCGCACGTCGAGCACCCGCAGTTCGGTCCCATCGAGCAGCCGCGCGAGCTGCGCGGGCGCGATCCATCTCATGGCTCTTTCCGGCATGGACATGGCAAGCGCGATGAAGCAGCAAGCGTGCCAACGGGCCCACCCAAGGCGCACTCTGATTTCGCTGCGCCTTTCCTCGCAGTGTCGCCGCGCTCCCCGGCGCGGCGTCACCAGGCACCCGTGCCCGAGCCGCGAACCGTGTACCTTGCGGGGCGCTCCCTTCTCAGCGGTAGACGCACACGCCCTGCAGGCACACCGGGGTGCCCGTCACCGTGCAGCAGTCAGCGTCGGACGCGCAGACGCCGCAGACGGGGGCGCAGGCGCCCTCGCCACCCATGCCGCCCATGGCAGCGGAGTGCTCCGACGTGAGGCAGAAGGTCAGCACCGAGAGCTCGGTGCTGCTCGAGGCGCCGCCGCTACTGGGACCACAGCCCGGCGCAGGGTAGCCGCACGCCGGATCGCAGGCAGCCCGATTGGGGTCGTAGTCGGGACAGTCCGAGAAGCAGAAGGAGATGGGGTCGACCGATGGCGAACCGCAGCCCTCGACGATCCAGCCGCCGGTCCCCCAGAGGAGATCGAGGTGGCCGCCGCTGCCCATCGTGCCGCCAGCGCCCACGCCGCCGCTCCCGCTCTGGCCCTCGTTCCCAAGACGGCCGCAGCCTGTGCCAACCTGTGTCAGCGCCAGGGCAAACATGCCCATCGGCAGCCAAGAAAACGCCCATGAACGACCCATCGGGCCATTCATGGGCAGGAATGGTGCCAAGCGCGCAGCTTACTCGTCCACCGGCACGAGCTCGTAGCCGTTCCTTGGATCGCCGAAGTGCGCGCCGAAGAGCACGGTCTGCAGCATCCCTTCGCAGCTCTGGCTCGCGTCGGAGCAGTCATCCTGGGTGAGGCCAGCGTAGCGGAAGATGCCCCACGGTTCGCGCGTCACGTCGACGAGGAAGTCCGTCATCCCGCCCACGTAGCCGTCGAGTGGAGCGGGGTCGGTGATGCCGTAGCGCTCACCGAGATCCTGAGCATCGGCGATGTCCTGCTCGTAGGCCCCGCCCGCGATCTGCAGCGCGCTGAACGTACCGTCGGCGTTGCCCGTGGCGTAGACGTTGACCATGAAGGTGCCGTCCACGCTGCCGTCAGCGGACTCGATGACGAGGGGCGTCAAGAACTCGACGCCGGTCTGCTCGGCGCCGACGCAGCCGCTGACGGGCGCGTCCGGCAGGCTCCAGGAGAGCTCGGTCGTGCCGTCTTGGTGCTCGTAGGTCCACTCCTCCCCGCTTGCGGCCATCAGGCGCTCGACGACTTCGGCGTGAGAGAAGCTATGCAGGGTTTGATCGCCCTCGAGGAAGTGGGCGCCAAGCCCGCACGGTTGATCCGCAGGGAACCGGCCCAGGGCAATCGGCGAGGAAGCCACCGGAGCGTCGTTCTCATCGACCACGTCGGATGCGATGCGGAGCGCCGCCGTCAGACCGGCCGGCGATAGCCACATTTCCACCTCGAGGTCGAGCGGCGAGGCCAACGATTGGCCCTCCGGCAGATCGAGCTCGGCGTGCAAGTCGCCGTGCAGGGCGTCGACCGGCACGCGGAAGTGCGTGTGCGTCGTGTCCGCGAAGACTCGCGTCGCCAGCGTGACGAGGAACGTGTCGTCGAGTGCTCCGCCAGAGCTCTTCAAGGTGACTTTCGACTCGACATGGAGGGTGCGTGCGCATTCGCTGCCGTAATCGCCCACGGGCCCCTCCGACACCGGTCCATCGTTGCCTGCCTGAGGCTCGGGGCCCACGACGTACGCCCTCTCGCGCGGCTCGATGGAGACTTCGATCTCGCCAAATCCGGACTCTGGTCCGTAGCTGAGAGAGGTCGTCTCGTGGAAGCGCAAGGTGGTCGTCAGTTCGTCGGGGAAGTGGGCCGCAACGTCTGCTGCGCTGAAGCCAGGGCCCCAGTCCTCGTCCCAGTCGAGCTCCGTCACGGCCAGCTCGCACTGCTCGCCAACGGGCACGCCTTCGATCACCTGCTCGTCACCCGGGCCACTGTCGCCAATGGGATTCCCGGTCTCGGTGCCCATGCACCCGAGCGCCACGAACGAGGCCGTCAGGCAAGTAGTGACCCCCGCGAGGGGAAATGCTGAAAGAGCTCGAAGCTTGGTCATGATGATGTTCCTGGTTCGGACGACGGAGGTTGGGGAATTTCGCTCGTGGAAGGGACGCTGGAGCGCGTCAACGGAAACAGCTGGAAGTTGATCTGCACGACTTCGGTGCGCTCGCTCGGCGCGCCTTCGAGCGAGCTCTGCAAGAGCTCCTGGCGAAAGGCGTAGAGGCGCTCTTTCAGCCGCGCGGCCTCCGCCGGGCTCACCGCCAGCGTGAGACTGGCAATCTCGCGCTCGTCGCGCGGCACCTCGTCGAGTGCCACGGCGGCCTGCTCCATCATCTTCTGGTGGTAGGTGATGATGTGGTGTCCGAGCGGCGCTTCGTCACCGGTGCTCACGAGCGGATCGGCCTGGCGATACTTGCCGTCGGCATCCAGGCGGACGAGGCCGAGCTCGAGCAGGACCTTCAGGGCCGCCTCCGCGTCGCGCGGCGAGATGGCCGGACGAAGCTTCTTGGCGATCCACTTCGCGTCGCTCTGGAACGTGGCCGTGCCCACGAGCTCACGGATGGCAGGAATGTACCACTCGGAGTGGTACTTGGCGTGAGCGCGATCCAGACGGAACGCATTCTTGTAGCGGCGATGTCGGCTCAGTGCCTCGTAGCGGTGCTGGCGCTCTGCCACCGTGGAGGCCTGGTTGAAGGCCACGAGGTCGCAGAAGAACGCCTGCTCTTCGCTCGACAGGTCGAGGGCCTGCGCGAAGCGCGCAGCCATCTCGGACGTGAGGTTGCGCTGCCCGTCGGCGACGAGCTTGAGGTAGTTGGGCGCCGTCGAGCCGACGCGCTGGGCGAAGGACCGGTAGGAGAATCCGTATACTGACTTCTTGCGCGCCGTATACTCATCGGCGAGAAAGCGCCGATAGTCCTGGTAGCGAAAAACGTCCTCGATTGGCTTCACAACAAGGAGAAACATGGCCTACTGCGCTGCAGCGAGCAAGGCCGAGCGACACGCCAGGACGCACAAATCGTATTCTCTAAGAATACATTTACGAGCAGACAGCGGCACGGCGCGACCCGGCCGCGGCGCCGCACCCGCCCCACCTTGCGGATCCCATGCTCTGCTGCGCCTTCCGAGGCGCTCGCCGCCGAGCTACGAACGGTCGGCCGCCCAGCTCGTAAAACGACACGGACAACGTAGGCACAGGTGCAGAAACAACCGCAGGGCGGAGCGCGCCGCAGCGCTCGACACACTGGTCGCATGGCTTTCGCAGCAGGAGTGCTCGCACTCGTCTGGGCTGGGCTGGGCGGGTGCAATCAGATCTTGAGTAACCCAGCGCCGGACTCGAGCGGCGGCACGTCGTCAGGCGGCATGGGCGGAGGGGGGCCCAGTGGCGGCCAAGGCGGTGCGTCGACCGGCGGTGCCGGCGCTGGCCTCGGCGGCATGGGGGGCGAGGTGCCGCCGCCAGCCACTCTCGACGGCGACTGCTCGCGGAGCGGCGATCGCGCCTGCGACGCCAACGACGAAAAGCTCACGCTCATCTGTTCGCAGCGCCTCTGGGTGAGCAGCGGCAGCTGCAGCGCCTCGGAGAACTGCGATCCAGCGACCGGTGTCTGCACGGACATCGTGCCCGAGTGCGCCGAGCGCCAGGAAGACGAGCGCTATTGCACGCCGAACGATGAGCTCGTGGCCTGCGGGCCCAACCTGGTCAGCACCGTGCTGATCGAGGCGTGCGCGGGCCGCTGCCACCAAAGTGAAGCGTCCGCCCAGTGTGTGCCCGCGACCTGCGGCGACGGCAAGCTGCAAGAGCCCGAAGGCTGCGACGACGGCAACGACGACAACACCGACAGCTGCACCGAAATTTGTGAAGCGCCCTTCTGCGGCGACGGCTTCGAGCAGACGGGCGAGAGCTGCGACCACGGCAGCGAGACGGACGGCTGCGACGACGACTGCACACCGCCGGAATGCGGGGATCAAAACACGAACGAGGCTGCCGACGAGGACTGCGACGACGGCAACGAGGACAACACCGACAGCTGCACGAACGTGTGCGAAGATCCCGAGTGTGGAGACGGCCACCGGCAAGCGGGTGAGGATTGCGATACCGCTGGCGAATCGGAGAGCTGCGACGGTGATTGCACGTCCGCAGCCTGCGGCGATTCCAACACCAACGCCTCTTTCTTCGTCGATCCTTACCATTCCTCAGACCCCACGGCGACCGAACAGTGCGATCCAAAAACGGGGACCACGAGCAACCCGCAGCGAGCCGCGTCGTCAGGCAACGATTGCGATAGCGACTGCACGGAAGTGCGCTGCGGCGATGGCTTCGCCAACGTGCCAGCCGGCGAGGACTGCGACGCCACGTACCACGCGAACGGCGGGCCCGAAGATCTCTCGACGTGCGACTCCGACTGCACCGCCGCCGCCTGCGGAGATGGGTACGTCAACACGCAGTTCGTCATCAGGTCCCTGCACAACGACCAAATGACGTTCACGGGCGAAGAGTGCGACCCAAACACCGGCACGACCGTGGACACGCAGCGCGCCGTGAGCGACGGCGTTGGCTGCGAGCGGGACTGCACCGCGGTGCGCTGCGGCGACGGTTACGTCAACGCCGCGGCTGGCGAAACGTGCGAGGAAGGCTTCGTTCCTCCCGGTCTGGCAAAGCCCACGACGCCCGACTGCGACGGTGACTGCACCGCCCCCGAGTGCGGCGACGGCTTCGAGAATCAACATCCCCCGTGGTCCGAGACGTGCGACGACGGCAACACGGAGAGTGGCGACGGCTGCAGCAGCACCTGCAAGGACGAATGAGCGGGCTCGCTCTCCCCGCGTTCAGCAGGAGTTCGAGTTGCGACTGCCCAGCAGATGACCCCGGGAAGACGGGCACCGGCTGCCGGCCGAGCCCGACTTCCAGAAAATGCGGCCTTGCGCTACGAGCACTCGAGCCGCTGCCGCCTGTCGGCGGAGGCGAGAGGTGGAGGGGGCGTGCGACGAGTCAGCGACCAGGATCGATTCACGGGCAGACCGCTGCGGCATGTCTACGCAGTCGCTGGGCTGCTGCTGTCCTGGGGCACCTTCGGCGGCTGCAACCAGATCCTCGGTAACGGAGCGCCCGATGGAGGCGGCGGGTCGTCGGGCGGCATGGGCGCCGCCGCGGGTGGCTTGGGCGGTGACACGCACACCGGTGGCAGCGCTGGATCGGGCGCCGGCGGCGCCAGCACAGGGGGCGCGGGCGGCACGGGGCTGGGCGGTATGGGCGGCGATGTGCCTCCACCCGCCACGATCGACGGCGCATGCTCGCGCAGCGGCGAACGCGCGTGCGACGCCAACGACGAGAAGCTCACGCTCGTCTGCTCCAAGGGCAGCTGGGTGAGCAGCGGCAGCTGCACCTCCACGGACAACTGCGCCCCGGACACGGGAGTCTGCACCGCAATCGTGGCCGAGTGCGTGGGACTCGAGGCGGGAAACCTATTTTGTAACGACTCGGACGAGGTGATCCTGTGCGGACCCAATCTGGTGAGCACGAGCGTCGTCGACACCTGTGAAGGACGCTGCGTGGAGACGGGCGTGCGAGCCGTCTGCGTGCCCACCGCGTGCGGCGACGGCTTCGAAGACGAGACGGAAGAGTGCGACGATGGCAACACCGACAACGAAGACGACTGCACCGAGCTCTGCGAGCCACCCTTTTGCGGTGACGGCTTTTTCCAGGTCGAGCGTGACGAAGAATGCGACGACGGTGAGGATTCGGCCGCCTGCAATGCGGATTGCACCATCGTGCAGTGCGGCGACGCCTATGTGAACGAGGCGGCCGGCGAAGACTGTGACGAAGGCGGCCCCTCGGAGGATTGCGCTGCAAATTGCAAGTGGCCCGATTGTGGCAACGGCGCCCCCGACCCTGGCGAGGACTGCGACACGGATGGCGAGTCGTCAACCTGCAACGAGAACTGCACGGACGCCGCCTGCGGCGACGACATCATCAACTCGCAGTTCGTCGTCGATCCCGTCTCGAGCTCGGATCCGACGGCGACGGAGCAATGCGACCCCGGAACGGGGACGAGCGGCAACCTTCAACGCGCATCGGCGAACTCCGTGGGCTGCGACCGTGATTGCACGGTCGCACGCTGCGGCGACGGCTACCTCAACCAGGAAGCCGGGGAGCTCTGCGACGATCTCTTCGTGCTGAGCGGTCCCAAGCCCGACACCGCCGGCTGCGATTCCGATTGCACCTTCCCCGAGTGCGGCGACGGCCATGCCAATGAAGCGGCGGACGAACTCTGTGACGACGGAAACTCGAACGATGCCGACAGCTGCGACAACGGCTGCTCCCCGGGATGACGTGACATCCAAACGCGCAACCCAACGAGGTGGCGCGGCAGAGTAGCTGGACCCACTCAGGCGGCCAGTGGCCGCAGCACGCGCTCTTCGAGCGCGCGCATGAGGGCCAGGCGTGTGCCGCGGTCCGGCAGGCCGAGGGCGGGGCTCGCCGGCTCGCTCCCGGCCAGCTCGGCGAAGAGATCGGCCACGGCGCGCTGACGGGCCGCTTCGACCACGTCCTGCTCCGCGGGCGTCAGGCGCGTGGACAGCCACGCCCCGATGTCCATGGAGAGCAGCGCATGAGCGCTTTCTTCCTCGGCAATCTGGCTCCAGAGGTCGCGCACGGCCGCATCCTGCGCCGCGCGCGCCTGATAGTGGGCCAAAAGGGCGCCCCAGCACTCGCGCACGCAGCCTTCGACCGCATTCTCGACGGCGAAGGAGAGCACGTCGCGCTCCTTGACCAGCTCGACCACGGCCGGCTTGGCTCGCGCGCCGCGCGTGCTGGCGAGCGACTGCACGCCGCGAGCATGTCGCATCTCGTCGAGCGCCGCGGTGTGCGCCCGCTCGATCAGCTCCCGGGGAGCGCCGAGTCCCTCGAGCGCAGCCACCATCTGGGCGAAGGCAACGACGGCTGCCGCTTCCAGGCGCGCGACGTCGGCGAGCCACTCGGCTTCGAAGCTCAGCTGGTCCGCGGCGCAGGGGTCGCCTTGGGCAAGGCCGTGGGGGCGCCGCCCCACACAAACATCCGTCTCACGCTTCGCTCCGACTGCCACGGCGGTCACTTCGCCGTCGGGGCTCACCTGCACCTGGTAGTCCTGGTGCGTGATCGGGCAGTCGCTGATCTGCTCGGCGGTGAGCGCCTGATAACGGCCGTCTTCGAGCTCCTCGATCGTGCAGGGGGCATTGAAGCTATTGGCCCAAAGCACCAGAGCTGCCTCCTCGGGCGTGTCGATGGCGCCGAGCAAGGTCAGCAAAGTCTCGCGATCGCTGATCTTCGTCACGTGATCGCTGAGCGAGCTCGAGTCCGCGCCACCAGCGCCCCCCATGCCGCCCACTGTGCCTTCGCCGTCCGACGATTCGCTGGGCCACTGCTCCCCGCCCCGATTGAAGCTCCCGCAATCCTCGACCGTGAGCGCGTCGACCGGGCCGCCGAGCTCTGCAATCGCGTCCTCGGTCCCGGTCGCCACGAGTAATCCAAAGCTCGCGCTGAAGAAGTCCTCGTACCGGCCCCAGTCGAGACTGCCGGCTCGGATGCGCTCGACCTCATCCTCGCACGCGGCGGCGTCATCTGCGCCGGCGCAGGCGGTGCCTTCCGTCGCCGCGAGCTCGTAGTCCGGCGGAGTGCAGAGGTGGTCGGTGGCGCCCACATAGAAGCTCAGCGAATCGAGCTCGACCGCGGGCATGAGGCCGTCGATGAGCGACGACTCGCCGTCGCAGAGCTCGTGCGTGTCCACCACCACACCCACCACCGGCGCCGCACCGCCACTGCCGCCACTTCCACCCGTCGTCGGTCCCCCGCCACCCGTGGCAGTCGGCGTGCCGCCAGCGCCACCCAGGTTCTCCGCGCCACCGCTGGCGTCGGCTGGCTCTCCGACGTCACAGGCCACGCCCAGGCTCGAGACGATGGAGCCCAGGAGGAGACTGAATGCAGGCGTACGTTGCGAAGTCAGTAAGCGACGTGTGGTCATCCTCGCTGGATAAGCAACTTGCATACCAGTCGCATTTTCTCAAATGGGAGGGCGCGCTCCCGCATTCGACGTCCGATCCCTCCCTGCGGTGTGCCAGCCCTGTGTCAAACGCGGACAGCCAGGTCATGCGGTGTCTCCAAAGGCCCCCCTGCTCCTGCCGCGCTCCGGTCGGGTGCCGACCGCCCGCCCTGCTAAACTGACCCATCATGAAGTCTGCTTGGTCTTGCGCACTCGCGGCTCCCCTCCTGGCCTGGGCGTGTTCGGCGCCGCCGGCAGGAGACGACTCCGGCTCGGGCGGCGGCGGCACGACCGACGGCTCTCCCGGGACGGGCGGCAGCACGAGTAGCGATGGAACGGGTCCCCAGAACAGCGGCGGCGACGGCTTCGACATCACGGACGGCAACGCGCCAGCCATGACCGGTGGCGCTGGCCCGATGGAGGACTGCGACGGCACCCTCGAGGTCATCTTCCGCGACTTCAACGCCAGCCACCCCGATTTCGAGGAGACGTTCGCCGGTCAGGACGACATCGGCTGCGAGCTCGTGATGCCGACGCTGGACACCGCAGACGGCAAGCGCCAGCCTGTGTTCCAGGCGAGCATCGGCACCGGTCAGCGCATGATCACCGATCGCACCATCTCGTGCATCGAGCCCTGGCCCTACGTGCCGTCGGGTATCGTCATCGAAAGCGCGCTCACGTTCGCGGACTGGTATAACGACGTACCGGGCGTCAACGAGACCATCGAGAGCACGCTCGAGCTCACCGCGAGTGACGCCGGCACGTACGTCTTCGACAGCGCCGGCACCCCAGGATTCTTCCCGCTCGATGGCCTCGGCATGAACGAGCAGACGCAGGGTCACAACTACCACTTCACGACCGAGGCGCACATGCGCTTCGGCTACCAGGCAGGCCAAGTTTTCACGTTCAGTGGCGACGACGACCTCTGGATTTTCGTCAACAACGAGCTCGCGCTCGACCTCGGCGGTCTTCACGGCCCGCTCACGGCTACGCTCGACTTCGACGCCCAAGCCGACGCACTCGGCATCTCCGTCGGCAACACCTACAACATGGATATCTTCCACGCCGAGCGGCACACCAGCGCCTCGAATTTCCGCATCGAGACGAACATCAGCTGCTTTACGCCCGTGGTCGTGGTGCGGTGATTCCGAGCCGCTTCTCACGCGCAGCGTTCGAACGCAGCATGGTGCCAGATTCGCTCGCTCTCGATTTGCGCGCAGTTCTGCTGCCCCGTCTGCAGTCTGCAACCGACTACGCCGCAGCGGCCCGCGCGATCGTCGACGACCTGCGCCAAATTGGCCACCCTCTCCGGTCTTGGGACGAATCGGATGATTTTGCCATCTGGGGCGACGACTACGTGAATCCGCCGCGTTCGACTCGGTTCGCGATCGACCTGCGCTGGCCGACCGCAGACGACGCCGCACGAGCGGTCGACATCGAAGTCACATTTGGGCCCTGGCCCAAGTAGTGGATGTCGGTTTGGGGGCCGAGCTGCCGGGGCGCTCAGCGGGGTGAACCTCGGGCCGTGCGATCGTCGTGAGTAAGCCGCGGGATTCGTGCTTTGCTGGCGCGTCGCCCTCCCTCGGGGCGACGAAAGGACGGAAGGCATGAGCAAGGGACAGATCAAGCAGGCCAAGACCAATCAGCCCAAGTTGTCCACCAAGGACAAGAAGGCAAAGAAGGACGCCAAGGCTCTCGCGAAGAAGAACGAGCTGAAGAGCTAACGCGCTCTGACCAGGGGAGGCGGCACCACGGCGAAGGAAGCTCCGCGCGTTCCATCGCTTCGTCGTGGTCCCCCCCGCGATCGCCTTTGCCATGTCCCTCCCCCGCGTCACCGTGGGCCTGCTCGCTGCGGCCTGGGCCACGATTGCCTTGGGCGGGTTCGTGCTCGCCGTGGGCTACGAGCGCATTCCCGCCGAGGTCGTTCTCTATCGGCCCCCAGGGACAGAGGCGCCACTCACTGCCCCCAAGTCACTGCTCACCGTGGGCCGCATCGCATTCATGGGCGCAGGTCAGCTCGGAGCGGCGACCGCCCTGGTCGCGGCGGCACGTGAATCGAGCGGCTGGCGACGCTTCTGGCTTGGGCTGGGGGTCGTTGCCGCCACCAAGACGCTGCTCGAGTGCATCGGCTTCGTGGCCACTCCGGAGAGTGCCACGGAGCGAGCACTCACGATCGCCACGTTCGCCGTGGTCGGCCTGTTCATCGTGTCCGCGCTCGGCGCGTGGCGTCGGCGCAAGCTCGGCCCGCATCCGTTGCTCGCCGGAACACCCCGCTTCGCGTTGCTCGTTTCCGTCGCGTTCTGGGCGGCATTCGCCCTCGGTCCGCTCGCACCTTTGCGCTGAGCCGGCGCCCTCCGCCCCTCGCTTGCACCAGAAGTACGTGCACTCGTTCGCCGCGCCTTCATCGAGGCATTCGATGGCGCCATTCACGACTTCCTCTTCGCCCTGCAAGAAGAGGCGGACCTCGACGGGGAAGTAGTCGTACGCGTACGTGGCAAAAGCGTTGCCGCCCGGGCGAGGCGTGAGGCAAGTGGCTCGCCCTTGCCAAGACCGGAGGCGACACGGCACCCTCCCCGCATGCTGACCGTTCGCTACCACCTGAAGCCCGATGACATCGGAGCCTTCGGGTTCTCGGCTTGCCTGCGGAGCGGCCAGGTTCGCAAAGGGCAGACGTTCATGGCCAGCCTCTACGTGCTGGGGTTCTTCATCCTTGGTGCGCTCGTGGCCAGCACGCAAAGCACATTCTTGCGCTACGTCGTCAGCATCGTGGCCTTCACCTTGTTCGGTGTGCTCTTCGCCACCGTGACATGGCAGAACTACCCCCGTGCGCTGCGACGAAACATGATGAAGGTCGAAAACCCCGACGTGGGTCGCTCGATGTTCGGCGACTTTTCGCTGACCGTCGCGAGCGACGCCTTCGAGGTCGATCACGAGCTCACCTTCTCGCGCACCAAGTGGGCCGCCGTGCGCGAGCTGGTGGAGACGCCCGACCACTTCTTTCTCATGCTCTCGCCGGTTCGCGGCTACGTCGTGCCGAAAGCGGCGCTCAGCGGCGCGACACCCCAGGAGCTCGCGGATCTGCTCCGCCAGCACCTCCGCCGCTCGAGCCCGCAGGAGGTCGATGGCGAGACGGGCTGGTCGCGCCCCTGACTGGTGCTGAAACGAGACGCCCTGCTCAGCGCATGCGGCCAAATTCTCCCGCTTTCGCGAGCCCCGACACGCAGCGGAAACCTCACCTGGCGTCGGGCGGACAAACGGCTTGTAGTAGAGGGAGGACGGACTAAATCCCTGTCCCAGGACTGACGACATGCTCGAGGAATACAAGAAGCACGCTGCCGAACGCGCGACCCAAGGCATCCCCCCGCTGCCGCTCTCTGCAGCCCAGACCAACGAGCTCACGAAGCTCCTGGTGGCGCCGCATCCCGATCAGGCCAGCGAGCTGGTCGAGCTGTTCGTCGAGCGCGTCCCCGCCGGTGTGGACGACGCTGCCTACGTGAAGGCCGGCTTCCTCGCAGCTTTGGCCAAGGGCACGGCCAAGTCCACGGTCATCTCTCGCGCCCGCGCCGTCGAGCTGCTCGGCACCATGCTGGGCGGCTACAACATCGGGCCGCTGGTCGAGCTGCTCGACGATCCCGACCTGGCCGCGCTGGCAGGCGAGCAGCTGAAGAAGACGCTGCTCATGTTCGACGCCTTCTACGACGTCGAAAGCCGCATGAAGAAGGGCAATCCGGTCGCCAAGGCCGTCGTCGAGAGCTGGGCCAATGCCGAGTGGTTCACCTCGCGCCCCGTTTTGGCTGACCGCATCGAGCTCAGCGTGTTCAAGGTGACGGGTGAGACGAACACCGATGACCTGTCGCCCGCGCAGGACGCTTGGTCACGCCCCGACATTCCGCTGCATGCACTGGCCATGCTCAAGAACCCGCGCGACGGCATCCACAATGCCCTCGAGCAGATGGCCGAGGTGAAGGCCAAAGGCCTGCCTGTCGCCTACGTGGGCGACGTGGTGGGCACTGGCTCCAGCCGTAAGAGCGCCACGAACTCAGTACTCTGGCACTTCGGCGACGACATCCCCTTCATCCCGAACAAGCGCACCGGCGGCTTCTGTATCGGCGGCAAGATCGCGCCGATCTTCTTCAACACCATGGAAGACTCGGGGGCTTTGCCGCTCGAGTGCGACGTGTCGAAGATGAACACGGGCGACAAGATCGTGCTCTACCCGTACCAGGGCAAAGTCGAGAATGGCGCAGGCGAGACGATCGCCACCTTCGCGCTCAAGACGGACGTGCTCCTGGACGAGGTGCGCGCCGGCGGCCGCATTCCGCTCATCATCGGCCGCAGCTTGACCAAGCGCGCGCGCGAGGCGCTCGGCCTCGGCCCGAGCGAGACGTTCCGTCGGCCTCAGGACCCGAAGGACACGGGCAAAGGCTTTACGCTGGCGCAAAAGATGGTGGGCAAGGCCTGCGGCGTGCCTGGCGTGCGGCCCGGTACCTACTGTGAGCCGCACATGGGCAGCGTCGGCTCCCAGGACACGACCGGCCCGATGACGCGTGACGAGTGGAAAGAGCTCGCTTGCCTCGGTTTCTCGGCTGAGCTCGTGATGCAGTCGTTCTGTCACACGGCGGCGTACCCGAAGCCCGTCGACATCGACACGCAGCACACGCTGCCCGACTTCATCATGAACCGCGGCGGCATCTCGCTTCGCCCCGGTGACGGCATCATCCACTCGTGGCTCAACCGCATGCTCCTGCCCGACCAAGTGGGCACCGGCGGCGATAGCCACACGCGCTTCCCGATCGGCATCTCCTTCCCGGCAGGGTCCGGCTTGGTGGCCTTCGCCGGCGCCCTCGGCGTGATGCCGCTCGACATGCCGGAGAGCGTGCTCGTGCGCTTCAAGGGCAAGATGCAGCCCGGAGTCACCCTGCGTGATCTGGTGAATGCCATCCCCTACGCAGCCATCCAGAAGGGCCTGCTCACGGTGGCCAAGCAGGGGAAGAAAAACGTCTTTTCCGGCCGAATTCTGGAGATTGAAGGCTTGCCCGACCTCAAGGTCGAGCAAGCTTTCGAGCTGAGTGACGCCTCGGCGGAGCGCTCGGCGGCAGGCTGCACCATCAAGCTGAACAAAGAGCCGATCATCGAGTACCTCGAGTCGAACATCGTCATGCTGCGCTGGATGATCGCCGAAGGTTACGGCGACGTGCGCACGATCGAGCGCCGCGCGCAGGCCATGGAAGCGTGGCTGAAGAATCCCGTCCTGCTCGAGGCCGACAAAGATGCCGAGTACGCCGAGATCATCGAGATCGACATGGACCAGATCAAAGAGCCGCTGCTCGCGGTCCCGAACGATCCGGACGACATCAAGCCGCTCAGTGCCGTCGCGGGCAGCAAGATCGACGAGGTCTTCATTGGCTCGTGCATGACGAACATCGGCCACTTCCGCGCCGCCGCTACGCTGCTCAAGCAATACGGCGAGCCGGTGCCCACGCGCCTCTGGGTGGCCCCACCCACCAAGATGGACCAAGCCCAGCTGATGGAAGAAGGCTTTTACAGCATGTTCGCCACGGCCGGCGCCCGCACCGAGATGCCCGGCTGCTCCCTCTGCATGGGCAACCAGGCCCGCGTCGCGCCCGAGTCGACCGTCGTCTCCACCTCGACGCGTAACTTCCCCAACCGTTTGGGCAAGGGCGCCAACGTCTACCTCGCGTCAGCGGAGCTCGCGGCGGTCGCGGCCATCCTCGGTCGCCTGCCGAGCGTCGAGGAGTACCAGAAGTATGCCACCAACATCGACTCGATGGCGCCCAAGCTCTATCGCTACCTGAACTTCAATCAGGTGCCGACGTTCACGGAGAAGGCCAGCAAGGCGCACTTGCCGGTTTTGGGGTAGTTGTCCGCGACTTCGGTCACAGCTGTGTGGATTGCCACGCCACCGCAGCTGCCACGTCCTGAGATCTGACTAGTCGCAGTACCGCGTCGGACACGGTTGTCAGATTCGCTCCGACGGAAAGCCAGTCGGTAAGCCCCAGCTTTGTCACGATCTGCTCCACTTCGGCACGATCCCGTGCGGATGACGCGGACTGAATGAGCTCAAACAGCAGCCGCGGTGGTGCGGCGGACCAGTGTCACGCCAGGCTCTGCGGTCTTGCTCCCAATTTCGAAGCACTGGATGGCGCCCGCTCCCATCAGCACGAGGCTGCTACTTCGGCGGCCAGCCGCTCCAAATTTTGTTCGTTCGCCGGCACGACGATGTGAGCAATGCCACGCGCGACGTCTGGCTTTTCGAAGGCTTGCTCCCACGTCACCAGGGTACCGGAGGCGGAAGGCGTCAGCGTGATGGTGAGCCGATAATGGGGCTTCGACTGGTGGTCGATGACGACGCGCGCCGGCGAAACTTCGGCGAAAACGCTTTCGTTCGGATAGTCGTGGCCGTCAGGGCCGTGCATTACGTACCTCCAAGCGCCGCCGGTCCGGAAGTCGCACAGGCTGAAGGTGTTGGAGAAGCCGTCGGGCCCCCACCAGCGAGCCATGCGCGCCGGGTCGGTGAAGGCGGCGAAGACCTGAGTGGGCGTGGCGGGAATGTCGCGCGAGGTTCGGAAAGGTTCCACGTGCTGAGCGTACCCCAGCGGACTTGGGGGGCCGACGCTGCTTGCGTCGGAGGACATCCGCTCGAGATACGCCTGACGGCGCGCATGTACGCTCCGCTGGGCAGCAACCAGTCGCGCGTCGAGGGTGAGATCGACGCTCTCAGGGCAGGCAGGCCCCCGCTCCGGAGCTGCTGCACTCCCCCGGCTCGTCCGGCGCGCTGCTCACGGTCAGGTCGCAGTACTGGCTCTCGCATTCGTCCCACGTGAAGCAGGGTTCGCCATCGGCCAGCAGCGGCTGGCAGGTGTCGCCGCGTTCCTGCGGCGAGATCATGCAGTCTTCGGTGTTCTCAGCGGCGCACCGGCAACCGAGCCCTTCGCCGCACGGATGCTGGATCCAGCAACTGTCGCCCGCTGAGCCGGGCGGCGAGCACACGTACTCGGCGCTGCAGTACACGCCCTCTTCACACAGATCCTGCCCATCAGCGCAGCTCGCGCCCGCAGCCACGCGCTCACGGCAGTGAGGCTCCGTCTCGTCGCCGCGCTGCACGCAGCCATGCTCGGGGGCACAGCGCGAGGCGCTCTCCCCGGCGCACGGCTCGCCGAGCGGCACGAACGCGGTGCATGCGGGGACTTCGTCCCAGAACCGGCAATAGAGGCCCTCGCCGCACTCTACGTCGCCCTCGCAGTCGGAACCTTCGTCTCCCGGCAGCTGGCATGTCCGGTCCCGACAGATCGCCGGGCTGGGGCAGTGGGCGGGGAGCATGCACGGGCCGCCGATCTCCACCTCGGAACGACAGCTGCCCTCGTCGCAGACCGTGGGGCCACCGCAGAGCACCTCGTCACTGCAGGGCTGTGCGTTGGTGGTGGTCACCTCGAGACAGGTGCCATCCGAGCACGACGCGCCGGGGGCACACATGCTGTCCACACACGGCTCGCCGATGCCGGGCAGCGACTGACAGCGCGCGTCGCCATCGCAGTAGTCACCCGCTTGGCACGTGCCCGTACAGGCCTGCCCCGTCTCGGGCAACAGCTCGCACGTGCCGGGGCACGCGTCACCTGCGCAGCGACCGCCCTGGCAGGTCGACACCCCGACCATGAAGAGCACGGTTTCGTCCGGGTAGCATTCGTCTCCGGGTTCGCTCAACCCAGTGAAGACCTCGTCACACTGCGGCGGCTCCACCCCGGCGACACAGTCGACTTCCTCGATGGCGGCGATGCAGGCCCCTCCGCGCGTGGAGTCGTAGTCAAGCCGACCTGCCTCGACAGCGCCGACCGCCAGCATGCAGCGCTCGACGATCGTCGCGACGTACATGGCGCGGTCGCCCTCCGGATAGGCCGCGCTGCCGTAGCAGGCCGTGAGATAATCGTACGTGAGCTCGGTGCGCTGCTGGCAGTACTCCTCGAGCTCCATGGGCGGGGGGTCGCCGGGATCCGTTCCGCCGGAGCCATTCTCCCCGCCGGGACCGCCGCCTCCGTCACCGCCGCCTGAGCTCATGCCTCCCGTACCATCCGCACCGCCGGCGTCTGAGCCGCTCCCAGCGCCGCCATCTACCTCGCCCGGCTCCCCACCCCCACACGCCAGGAAGGCCCCGAGCACGAGCGGTGCCCACCACATCGCAACGACGGAGAGTCGCCGCCTACGAAAAGTTCCGGCGTGAATCGCAGCCATCTGGCGATGATAGCCGGGGTGGCGCCTGGAGTTCCAGCGCCCCATTTGCCGCGCCGAGAACGACGTCTCAGAACACGCTGGCCTTGAAGGACATCTGGCCGCGGTGGTCGTCGCCCGCGGAGCCGTCTTGCGTGGTCTTGTGGCCGTAGAGGTACTCGACTCCCACGTGAAAACGCTTCTCGGGGGACCAGACCAGGTTGCCCTGCGCGTAGTGCGTTTGGCGGTAGCCGCTCGCGGGGAGGTCTTCATGCTCCTCGAGCGCGAGGTAGCCATAGGTGATTTGTGAGGTCCACGTGTCGACCCAGAAATGGCGATAGCTAGCGAAGCCGCCCCACGCCAAAAGGGCCTGGAGATCGCCATCTGCCGTCACGAGGGCGGCATTTCCCGAGCCCAAATCCTGCGCGTAGTGGCCAGTGCCCTGACCAACCGTCACATTGAGCGCAAGGTGATCTTTGCCCACCGTATTGAGGACCGCCGATAGGTTCATGCTCGAGCCGCCGGTCGTGAACACGTCATTCGCCACGTCCTCGTAGCTGAGCACGCGCACCAAGCCGCCGAGATGGACATGACCTAGTCGCTCGTCTTCCAAGCGCAGGGCGAGAGTGAAATCAGGAGCCAGGTTCCGTGCGGCGGCGTCCGTCGGCAGCGCGCCGATATCGCTGCCCGGCTGCTCGATCGCCAGCGCCAAATGCGCGCCCTTCGAGAATGGCAACGTATAGCGAACCTGCGGACTCCGCCTGACGCCTTGCACGCCAGGCCCTTGAACGTCCAAGGTGTCCGGCATCGCGTCGGTATCCAGGTACGGGGTCCAGGTCTGACCTATCGTCAGGTTGCGGATCTGACCGTAAAAATGCCGCAAGTTGTAGGTCATGCTGGGGCCAGCGGCGTCGCCGAAAAAGTCGTTCTCGTAGACGACGCGCAGCGAGCCGAACATCGTCTTCGTGCGCGCTTCGAAGCTCAAGCGCGACTGCTTGGCGTGCATGTTGAAGTGGACGGTCGGGTCGTACCCTGCATCGGAAGTGGCCACGATGGTCGACGTCACGAATTTGTTGGGATTGCCCGTGGCGGCCGAGTCCACGATGAGATCCAGCTTGATGTATCCGCCGAGCTTCAGCCAGAGGCCCGTCGCGCCAACGGCGAAGAAGCCGTCGAGATCCGGGGGGCCAGCTGCGTTGCCTGGCCGCGGTGTGGCGGTGTGGTCGTCGCGGAACGTCTGGCGAATCGGCACCGTGCTCGGGCGATCGGACAGCGGTTCTTCTGCTTGCGCGGGCTCTGCTGGCGCCGGTGTAGTGGCGTCCTTCTGCTCGGCTTCGAGCGCGGCAATACGACTCTCCAAGCGCGTCACGGTTTGGCGGAGCTCCGTCACTTCCGCGTTCGCAGCGTCGGTACGCGCGACCGCCGGGTCGGTCGCAAGTGCAGGCTGCGCCTCCTCCGGCTGTCCGGTGGGCGCTCGAGGGGCCTCGCCAGGAGCGTCCTCTTGTGCCCATGCGGGCGCCGCGTGCGCGGCGAGCACCGAGAGCCCGCCGAGCAGCCTTCCCCACCGACGGGGCACGTCAGAGGCTCCCGCCCTGGAGCTGGCTCACGCTGAGGGGACGCGCCCGGAAGTCCTGGGTCGGACGGTTATTGTTGGTCAGCTTGTCCGCGAAAGCCGCGAGCTGCTGCTTGCTGGCCAAAATCGGATTCTTGAAGACGATCCACTCGACGTTCTCGGTGCACGGCGGAGTCGTGAACGAGCCCAAGAAGTGAAAGGTGTCAGCCTTCGGCGGCACGTGCAGCGACAGGTCGATGGCGCCATTCACGACCATTTTCTCGCCCTTGGCGGCAGGGAAATGATCGATCAGCTTCTGGAGGTTTTCGTTCGCGGCACCATCACGGAAAAACACGGCGACCACCGCAAACGCCCCTTGCGCACTCTGGTGCACGAAATGGGCCTCCATCGGGAAGCTCTTGCCGTCGACCTTGTTCTCGCTGGGCGTGTGGAAGTGAAACTGTTTGAGGGCGTACGTGTCTTTCGCGGTGGTGAGGGTCGACCCTTCCTCCACGGTGACCTGGATGGTGTGCCCGTTGTCGACGATGTCGTCGACGTGTTCGTGATGGGCGACCGTGACGCGGGCGTTGCCGTAGGAGAAGCGGAAGGTCTCGCCGCTTTTGGCCAGCTTGGTCGGAATGTCGACCGGCGACTGCATGACGCCGGCCGCGCACGCCTCGTAGGCGGGACTGAGCTTCGCCCAGTGCGCCGGATCGATGTCCCCGGTATAGCCCCATTCCGCTGGGCGAGCGGACGGCTTTTCGGCTGGGGCAGCCTCTGCCGCTGGCGGCTCCTCGGCAGCAGGCGCAGGCGCGCTCGCCACGGGGTCGGGTTCGGTCGGAGCGGGCTCCTGCGCGGGCTGCTTCGAGCACGCGACCAGAACGAAGGTGAAGAGAGGCATCGAGAGCCGACGCGAGACAGCAGGCATGCGGAAGGGCGACATTGAGTCGCGTCCTACTGAAGGAGCCACCTACGCACCAGGCGCAGCGCGCGCAGGACGAGATCTCCGCCCCGGCCAACGGGCCCAGGGAAATGTCACAGCGTGCGCGCCTGAAGGGCGACTCACGTCGCTTTGGCGATCGGCGCAATCCCTTGGTGCCGAAGCCACGTAAACGCCTCGTCGAAGTCGCTGAACATTTCGACGGTGACCCCGCGCTTGGCGTAGATCTTCACCAGGCGCTTCATGTTCGCAGTACCCAGCGCGTCAGCCGGCGGCAAGAGCGCCCAGTAGCGCCAGCCCGCTTTGACGACCTGCGGTGCCCACACCGTGTCTCCCCACTCGTGATGCGACTTCGGAACTGCCCCGCCCTTGCGATCGTCAGAGAGCCATTTGATGGCCTTCTGCTCTTTCATCACCTCGAGACCGCCCATGAGAACCTGCTCCAGGATGTCGAGCCCAGGGTAGGCATGCATCTCGTGATGGATGATCTTCTCGCTCGGATGGTAGTAGAGTGACATCCGAGGTGTATCGATGACCGTCTCACGCATGAGCTGAGGATAGCCTCTGTTCGACGCGGTGAAGCGCGGCGCGTGAGAGAACCGTGGGGGAGTATCTGACAACGGAGACTGCGCCCCGTCATGTGCGGCAATGTGGCGGCTTGTGAGCGTAGCTCGGGCACCTGCCCTTGGATAAAATAGAAGACTCACCTCGATTCAAGGAGAAAGACATGCGCTGGGAGATCGACATGGCCCATTCACACATCGGCTTCTCTATCCGCCACATGAAAATCAGCCGAGTGCACGGCCGGTTTCGGGAAGGCTCGGGGGCGGTGGACTTCGATGCCGCATCACTCGCAGGGGCCAAGCTGGACGTCGAGATTGCCACGAAAAGCCTGGATACTGGCATTGAGCAACGCGACAAGCACTTGCGCTCCAAGGACCTCTTCAACACCGAAGCGCACCCGACGATGACCTTCACCAGCAAGAAGGTCGAGGGGACCTTGACCGACCTGAACGTCGTCGGCCAGCTGACCCTGCTCGGCGTGACGAAGGACGTCGCCCTCAAGGGGAATCTGTCGGGCCCCATCATCGACCCCTGGGGAGGTGAGCGCATGGGAGTCACCCTCGCCGGCCAGCTCAATCGCGAGGACTTCGGCTTCGTCTGGAATCAGCCGCTGGCTTCGGGGGACTTGATGCTGGACAGCAAAGTCGACCTGACGATCGACGCGCAGGTCGTCAGAAGGTAGCGTCGGCTCCGCGACGGAGCGGACTCGACTCCGGTCGACTGGGCGCTGCGCCGCTGCGCTCCGCAGCGGAACGAAGCGCAGCACCTGAGCTACCGCCCCTGCCCCTGGAATAGCTCCCACGCCGTATCCACGATGCCGAGCGAGCTGTAGTTGCCGCAGTGTGAGCCGCCCGTCTGCAGGCACATGGTGACTTGGGTGCCGCCTTCGCAAGTGGCGTTCTGGTCGCACTCCGGATGGCCAGCGAGCTCGCTCGCGGTACCGGTGCAGCCAGCGATCGTTTGCCAGGTGGTGAAGTTGGCGTCGGCGCTCGGGAATGCCATGCCGACGCAGGATTGACCGGGCGGGCAGTTGGCAGGGAAGCTCGTCGTTCCACCTTGGAAGGGCACGAGCGTCGTGTCGCCGGTGTTGTCGAAGTGATTGATGGAGACGGGCTGCGACGGCTCGCAATTGTCGACGCACGAAGGGCTGCCCTGCGTTCCACCGTTGACACAGCGGAAGTCGACAGGAGCCCCGGCAGCGAACACATCAGCTGCTTCGCAGGCAACCTTGTAGGTCATGCCGCCGCCATTGGAGCAGCCTGTCGCGAACACGCGCCTCGCGTCCACACAGGCGATCGTCGACAAGTGTTCAACGATGGCCTTCGCAAAGCCGACGTCGTCGATTTCGTTCTGCTGCGCGTCCTGGCAACACCAGCCGACGTTCCAAGAGTTGTTGCTGTTGTAGCTGTTGGGGTAGGCGACGATGAAGCCTTCGGCGTCCGCCTTGGCCTTCCAACCGTTGGAGTTCGCCTGCTGCTGGCCCGTGCCGCCCAGTGGATGAAAGTCGACGACGAGGGGCAGCGGCTCCGTCCCCGTGTAGCCGCTCGGAATGTGCAGGTAATAGGAGCGCTCGAGGTTCCCCACCTGCACCATCTGGGTGGTATCGCCGGATGGAAGGACGGTCTCGGGGCACGTGACGTTCACGCCGCCACCGCTGCCCCCTCCTGCGCCCTCGCCGCCGGAACCAGCTCCCCCCGAGCCGGCCCCACCAGAGCTCGCGCCGCCCGTCCCCGCCGCTCCGCCGCTCGCCGCTCCGCCGCTCGCCGCTCCGCCCGATCCCACCTGGCCACCGGATGCTCCGCCGCTCGCTGCTCCACCGGCGCCGACGCCACCGCTGCCGGTCGCGCCTCCGGTCGCCCCCGGGATCTGCCCGCCACTTCCCCCGCCGTTGCCGCCGCTCGGGCTACAGCCGATGACGGAGGCCAACGTGAGGCTGACGAGACAGCCGGCTCCTGCCAAGAGGAGGTGTGTGCGCGGCGGCGTGAGGCGTTGCTGCGTGGACATCGCCCTTCGTTTCTACTCACCGTGGAATCGCGCGACAGACGGCACGATCGTCGGGAGGGAGGGGCGACCGTTTGGTCATGCCTCCTGGGCAGAAGCGCAGCTGCTGGTTGCGCTTTCTCTTTTAGGACACACGTTGAGAGCTCGGAGCGAGAAAGAAAACCCATGCTCACCATTCGCCGGGCACAAGAACGCGGACACGCCGCTCACGGCTGGCTCGAGTCGTATCACTCGTTTTCGTTCGCGGACTACTACGATCCGAACCACGCTGGCTTTCGCAACTTGCGCGTCATCAACGAGGATCGAGTTCAGCCGGGCCGAGGCTTCGGCGACCACAGCCACCGCGACATGGAGATCATTTCCTATGTGCTGGAGGGAGCGCTCGAACACCGCGACTCCATGAAGAACGGCTCGGTGATTCGGCCCGGTGACGTGCAAACCATGAGCGCGGGCACCGGCGTGACACACAGCGAGTTCAATGCGTCCACGAGCGACGTCGTGCACTTCCTGCAAATCTGGCTGCTCCCGCAGGCGCGAGGCATCACGCCCAGCTATGAGCAAAAGACGTTCCCCGTCGCCGACAAGCAAGGCCGCCTGCGACTCGTCGCCTCACCCGATGGTCGAGACGGGAGCGTCACGATTCATACCGATGCACGGGTTTTCGCGGGCCGCTTCGAGCACGGCGAGCAGGCCGACTACGAGCTCGAGCAAGGCCGGCACGCTTGGGTCCAAGTGGCGCGTGGCCAGGTGAAGGTGCAGGGCGAGCTGCTCCAGGCCGGCGACGGCGCGGCGCTCTCCGACGAGCAACGCGTGTCGATCGAAGGCGTCGACGCCGGCGAAGTGCTGCTCTTCGACTTGGCTTGACCCAGAAGGACTGTCAGCCTCCACGAATGGACCAGGCCATCCCCCAGCTCGCCATCGTCGTCACCAGCACCCGCGAGGGGCGGGCGGGGCGCGCCATCGGCGACTGGTTCGTAGAACGAGCCGAGCAGCACGGCGGCTTCGGCGTCCAGCTGATCGACCTCATGGAAGTCGGGCTGCCGCTCCTCGACGAGCCGAACCACCCGAACAAGCGGGACTATCAGAAGGACCACACCAAGGCGTGGAGCGCCCGCGTCGCGGCGACGGATGCCTTCGTGTTCGTCGTGCCGGAGTACAACTACGGCATGCCGCCGGCACTCCTGAATGCGCTCGACTACCTCTATTACGAGTGGCACTACAAAGCGGCCGCGTTTCTCAGCTACGGCGGCCAGTCCGGCGGCCTCCGCTCCGTGCAGATGGCCAAGCCCGTCCTCACCACGTTGCGCATGATGCCGCTGCCCGAAGGCGTAACGGTGCAGTTCTTCTCCAAGCACATGAGGGAGGACGGCCGCTTCGATCCCGGAGATACCTTCGAGAAGCCCACCAAGCTCATGCTGGACGAGCTCCTACGCTGGACGACAGCCCTGCTCACGCTGCGCGCTTGAAAGCCCATCATTCAAGGACCTCGTGGACATCGGGGACGCCACGCTTCCAGTAGGCCGCTGCATGGAGCCACGCGGACGGGTGCTCGCGCTCGAGAAAGTAGGCGTACAGCCGGCGAGCGATGCTCGCCTCACCACCCATCCAGATGTATCCGTCGCCAGCCAGCGGCGCTAGTGCCGCCACCGTCTCGAGCAAGCGGGTGCCATCGAGGGCACTCGGATCGCCGCGCCTCACCCACGACGCCTGCCAGTGAGCCTTGGTGACGAAGGTTTGCTCCTCGCCTGCATTGCGAATCGCTACGACCGTCCGCACGTTCACCCCAGCGCGCAGGCCCTCGACATGCCGCGCAATGGCCGGCAGGGCCGTTTCATCGCCCACGAGCAGGTACCAGTCGAAGTCGTCCTTGACCACTCGTGAGCTTTTGGGACCACCGATCTCGAGCTCGTCACCCACGCGAGCGTTCTCGGCCCACTTGGTGCCGGGGCCGGCGTCGTGCAGCGCAAAGTCGATGGCGAGAGTCAGCCTCTCCACATCGACCAACCGTGGCGTGTAGTGGCGCTTGTGCTCTTCGCCGCACTGCGACGGCACGAAGAGAGCGATGTGGTCGTCAGGCCCCAGACTGCGGAAACCAGCCAACTCGCTCGACTCGAAATGAATGCGCCGCATCCCCGGCGTCACTTGCTCGATTCGGGCCACGCGCACGGTACGTCCCACCAAGGGGTGCGCGACCCGCACGATCTCGTGCCCGGCCTTCATGCGCCGACCTCCTGGTGTCCGCTCAGCGGGTAGACTTGCCGCATCGGACCAGGCGCGAACTCGAGCGCGAGCGGATTGTCGACCATGCAATACACGCCCAGCTCGTTCTCCGCCTCCAGCTCATCGACGTCATTCGCGCGTGTGAGGAGGTTCGCTTTGCAGGCGATCATTCGCTGTTGCAAGAAGGCGTCGATGAGCTCCACACCAGGACCTCGCATAGACGCCTTGAGCAGCAACAGCCGCTCGCGAATCGAGCCCAGCAGCTCCTCTTCGGTCAAAAGGCCGTCGACGCCGAAGCGGTTCACCACTGCGCAGAGCTGATTGAAGATCAGATAGTAGCCTAACCCGTTCCTGACGATCTCATCGGGCTCGAACACCTTGGGCTGACTCGCGAGCTCCGGCACGAGCTCGAGCGTTCGCGCCCGTGCGGATTCCGCTAGGGCCAGGCCTTGAATGTCTCTGTAGTAGCAGACGCTCGGTCGTCCCGAGGGCAGGACCATCAGAAGAACATTCTGCTGATGCGCTTCGAGACCGACGCCATGCGCGTCGTACGTACGGATCACGGACTCGATCGCACAGCGAAAGTAGTCATCGAACCACGCTCGTCCCGCATGGCCCAGCGAGAGTCCCTCGCAGGCAGCCAGCTGCTCGACGAGCTCTGCCAAGCGCGAACGTCGGCGTGGCGGCAGCGGCTCTTGAACCAACGCGGCAATCGAGTGCACTTCGTCGTTGCCGGCCGCACCCCTGAACGGATTGCGCCGAAAAATTACCTCGAAGCCCGTTTCTTCCCGCCCAGGCAACGCCACGCTGAGGTACGCTGGATCTTCGATCGCCAGCAAGCGCGGACATGGATCGATGGCCTCGCACTGACGCAGGAGCTTCGTCACCCATACGCTGTCGCCGAGCTCGCTCTTGAGATTGCAGCGAAGCGAGTTCGTGATCTTGACCGGGATCGACAGCTTCACCATGAACTCTTCATCGGCGGCGTAGAGCGTCCGCACCGAGGACGTCGGCGTGAAAGTTGGACCGAGACGCCCCAGATCCAGAATCCGACCCGCCGTCAGGAGCTCCTGCACGTACATCTGGTGAAGCAACCATTCGGCCTGAAGTGGATGCAGCGGAATCGGGCAGAACTCGCTGCCGAGTGCGCGCGAGAGCTGCCGTGCGGCTTCTGGCTCGAGGCGGCGAAATGCCAGGTCGTGCCCGATTTCCTCGGCCGAACGCTCCGCCACCGATGCCTGAACCAGCAGCTCTCTCTGGACGGCGAAAAAATGGAGCTGAAAGCGGGCGCCGAGCTCGGGAGCATAGTGCTGGTGCTGCCACGCCTGAATCCCCTGGCGCGACTTGGGAGTGGGATGGAGCCAATGGCCGAGGACCACGGACTGTTCCGACTGGATGAAGTCCTTGGGTGGCGTCACGACCCCGCGCTCGAGCCAGGACTCGAGGTACACTCCCATCACCTGGTGGCTCTCGACCAGACGATTGATCAGCTCGAGTCGATGCTGGCTCTCGGGGTGACGCGCATACACCGCATCGATGAGCAGGAGCTCTGCCGAGAGCAGGTCGACCTTCTCCCACGCTTGTCGCGCAGCCGAGTGTCGGTACGCCACCGTCAACGTGTGCCGACCCGCCCGCGACCGATAGGCCACGCCGATTGCAAGCCTCAGACCTCGAGGCGGAAGGTCGAGCTCGACCACGTGGCCCTCCTGAGCCTCGAGCTCGATCCCGGTGCACGCCCGCCACACCCTGGCCTCGTGCCAGTGGCCGGCGTCAACCTCACGCAAGTAGCAGTTGGCCAGGGCCTGGAAGGATGCCTCCGTGGCAAGCTGGGTGCTCGAAGGTCGCACTTCGCTCGCTGAAGGTCGCGTTGTAGGCGCTGACGTCGTCTCCAAGAGGGTCACGACGCGCAAGCCTCCGTCACACGGCACGAAGCGACCGGGCGATGTCGAATCGACAGCGCAATGGCGAGACCGAAAGCAATCCATTCCGCAAGCGGCAGCGCAGCCAGGAACGACCAATCCGACAGCCCGAAGGAAGCACTGAGCCTGAAGTGGAAGATGAGCAAGAAGCCAGCCGGCAGCACGAGTCCGCGCATCGCGGCGACCAGAGCCGACGGCAGAGGACGCTCGATGGCCGTCAGGTAGCAGCCGAGGACGATGTTCGTTTGGTTCACCAGAAAAATAGGCCAGATCACCAGCACGAGGTCGGCCGCGCGAGCGCCCACGTCCGCGTCTCCGGGTGTCAGGAACCAACCCGTCAGGTCACCCCGCCAGACGACCACGGATATCGCAAGCATCGTCCCTAGGCCGAACGAGCACCCGAGCGCGGTGCGCAGGAACGCACGGATACGCGCGGGAACGCCTGCTCCGTAGTTCTGACTGACGAGCGGATGGAGGGCGTCTGCAACGCCGTAGCTCACCATCAAGCTCACGTAGATGAAGTAGTTGACCACGGTGAAGGCGGCGATGCCCGGTAGCCCGAGGCGAGCAAGAACGATTTGGTTCAAGAGCCAAAAGACGAGACCGGCAGAAATCTCGTTCGTGAACTCGGCGAGCCCGAGGAAGAGGACACCGCCCAACCCTCGCCAACCCTGACGCGGCCAAGAGAAATGAAGTCTGCGGGACCGCTTGAGAAAGTAGACTCCGAGCACGCAGGCCTGAATCACCTGTGAGATTGCCGCCGCGTAGGCGGCACCGCGTAGCCCCCACCGGAGCTGCATGACGAAGAGGGCGCTCAAGCCGACATTGCAGCCAGCGCCCACCAAGAGAGCGCTGGTTGCGAGCGCTGGTTGACCGTCGGCGCGGACGAAATAGTAGAGCACCATCGTGGTCATCTGGATCACGAGTACCCAGCGAAACACGTCGAAGTATTCACTCAGCAGCGGGCGAACAGCGGATGGAACGCTGAGCAAATCGAACAAGGGGCCTGCGAAGACCCAGCTCACGCCCGCGAAGGCAACTGCCGTAGCCACCGTGACCACGACGGTGCGACTGAAGACGTCGGACGCAACGAGATGTTCCCCGGCGCCGAGGTGCTGACCGGCGCTCACGGATCCGCCCACTCCGAGCATCAACGAAATCGCGTAGAGGACCGTGAGGCAGGGCAAAAGCAAGGTGATGGCCGAGAGGGCCTCCACTCCGACGTATCGTCCCACGAACATGCCGTCGACCAGGCTGAGCGTAGTAATGGCCGTCAGACCGACCATGGATGAGATGGCGTAGTAGAAAAAGGTAGAGACGATGGGGCCGGAGAGCACTCGATCTCGCCCCACTGGAGCGTCAGGCGCAGAGGACATCGTCGCCCTTCGAATCGCCCGGGGACACCGACTTGCGAATGGCCGTCGGAAGCCCCATCCGCTCGAGCTCGTTCAAGAATGGCAATGGCGGAAGCTCTTCGACATTGACCATCGTGCGCGCGTCCCACGCTCCATTGGCAATCAGGAGTGCGGCCGCTACCGGGGGCACCCCAGCGGTGAAGGCAATCGCCTGCGAACCGACGTCAGCGTACGCCTGCTCGTGCTCGCACAGGTTGTAGATGAACACCTCCTTTTCTTGGCCCTGGAAGGTGCCGGATATCAGCGTGCCGATGCAGGTTTTGCCCGTATAGGTCGGCGCCAAACTCGCCGGGTTGGGCAAGCAGGCCTTGAGCACGTGCAGGGGGACGACCCTCTGCCCATCTGCGGTGGTAACCCGCCGGTGATTCAAGAGGCCCACCTTCTCGAAGACGTTCAGGCAGTTGAGATAGTGGTCGTCGAACCCCATCCAGAAGCGCACGGCTTCGACCCCTCTGATGTTCACGGACAGGGAATGCACCTCGTCGTGCCCCATCAAATAGAGCTTCTTCCTTCCAACGTCCGGAAAGGAGTACTCCGTCGTGCGCGAATGATGGGGAAAGGTCCGCCACTGCCCGTCCTCCAGACACCCCGCGTCTTCGATGATCTCACGCAGGTTGATCTCCGGATCGAAGTTGGTGGAGAAGAAGCGCCCATGGTGGCCGTCGTTGACGTCCATGATGTCAATCGTGGAAATCCGGTCGAACTCATACATTTGGGCGTACGCGCAGTAGGCATTGACGACACCCGGATCGAAACCAGCACCCAGGATGGCAGTCACGCCGCTGCTCGAGAACTGCTCACGCTTCTTCCACTCGTAGTTCGCGTACCAGGGATACGGTGCGTTCATCGCGTCGTATTCCTCGTGAACGGCGGTATCGATGTAGGCAGCGCCTGTTCTCAAGCAGGCCTCCATCACCGACATGTTCACGAAGGCCGTGCAGACGTTGATCACGATGTCTGCCTTGGTTTCACGAATCAACGAGACGATGGCCGCCACGTCGTAGGCATCCACCTGACGTGCGAACAGCTCGAGACCATGCTGTCCCTCGTAGTCTTTGCGCCGGATCGCTCGAATGATGCCATCACACTTCGCGAGCGTCTTCGAGCACAAGCACACGGCTGCAAACGCTCTGCTATTTTGGGCACATTTGTGAGCCACTACGGCTCCTACGGCGCCTGCCCCGACGATCAGTACGTTCTTTCTCATCTCTCGCACTCCTGAAACGAACCCTCTTCCGGCTGCACGACGCAAAGCGTGACCGCTAGGACAGAGCGTCCCGAAAGTCCTCGTAGGAAGGCCGGCGAACCAAGCGCACCTCACCGCCCCGTGGTCGGTGGTAGATCGCAGGCATCCTGATGCCGTTGAAGAAGTTCTTCTTCACGATCGAGTAAGCCGCGACGTCCGGGAAGCACAGACGGCGCCCAATCTGAACGGGCGCCTCGAAGCGGTACGTGCCGAAGTAGTCGCCGGCCAAGCAAGTTCGTCCGCACACCCGGTAGACCTGGTCGGAGCCCGCAAGCGCCTCCTCAATCGGGCCTTCGACCCGGGTTGCGCCCTCGAGTTCGGGCGTGAACCCATAGGTGAGGACATCCAGCAAATGTGTCTCGACCCCAGCGTCGACCACGAGCGTGGGCAGCTCGTTCTGAACGACATCGAGTACGGTCACGACCAGAGACGCGCCGTCGCGCACGGCAGCCTCTCCCGGCTCGAGATACAGCTGGAGCCCGCGCTTGGCCGCAAACTCTCGCAGCAGGGCAGCAAACGCCTCGAGCGGATAGCCAGGGTCCGAAAACGAGATGCCGCCACCCAGACTGAGCCAAGACAGCCGCTCGAACAGCGCGCCAAACTGGGCGTCGATGCGAGCGAGCTGGCGGGCGAAGTCCGCAAAGTCGTCGTTGTCGCAGTTCACGTGGACCATGGCGCCATCCACGATGTCCGCGATGTCCACCGGCAGACCTTCGGCCTTGATCCCGAGTCGTGAGTAACGTCCAACCGGGTTACTCAGCTCGTAGCGGGAATGGCCCACCTCCGGATTGAGTCGAACCCCCAGCGAACAGTGGGCAACATGATGCCGAAGTCGTTCGAGCTGCCCGAGCGAATTGAATATGATCTTGTTGCAGTAGCGAGAGACCTCTCGAATCTCTGCCTCGTCGTAGGCGACGCTGTAGCCGTGGCACTCGCCCCCGAACTTCTCGCATCCCAGGCGCGCCTCGAACAAGCTACTGCTCGTCGTACCGGCCAAGAATTCGCGCATGAAGTCGAACGCGCACCACGATGAGAAGCACTTCAGGGCCAGCACGCACTTGGCTCCGGACAGCTCTTGCACGCGTTTCACCTTTTGGAGCGCCGCCAGCATGCGGTTCTCGTCGATGAGATAGTAGGGAGTGTCGAGCGTCATGGACCATGCCCCGAGGGCGCCGGGTGGTCGGCCAAGCACCAATCGCCCGCGGTGCGTCGATCGAGCGTCTCGGCGTCGAACCGCAGGAGCTGTCTGGCGTCGGCCTCGAGCGTCGGCAGCACGCTGTCACCGAACCACTCGAGCGACGCATCCAACGTTCGCCAGCGCAGGGGAAATTCCTTCCTGACGAAGCGTAGGAACTGTGCGAAATCGAACTCCCCAGCGAAGAGCGCCACCATGCCGCCCCTGTCTCCCGCGGGGGCGTAGACGTTGGCGGGAGCAAAAACACCGAGCAAGCTGCGTCGCTCGATGTTCTTCAGATGAACGTGCGCGATGAACGGTTCGAGTGCCGAGAACGCCTCGATCGGATCCGTGTGGCCCTCCCACACGTGAATGACGTCGAAGTTCAGCTTCAAGGCCGAGTGATCCACCTCCTCCAGGAGCTGCACGGTCGACGCTCGGGTGTCGGCCAAGGTGTTGGGATGCGTCTCCACCACCAAGTCCACGCCGTGCACCTCGGCCACGGCGCAGAGGTCACGCAAGCGTGCCACCCAGGCGCGCCGCTCTTCGGACGACACGTCGGCGCTGGACCGGGTCCCGGCAAAAGTGCGCACCTTCCTGGCCCGCCAGTACTGTGCGATCCGGCAGAGTGTCTTGGCCTTGGCGAGCGCCGCCTGCCGGTCGCCTTGAACCGGCAAATAGTCGCTGATCATCGGCACCGAGAGCCCGTACCCCTGCAGCCAGTCAGCGTCGTAGCCCGGCGTCCCCGCCAGATTCCGAGCGTGCACGCCCCAGAGTTCGATGCCAGCGAAGCCATGCTCAGCCGCCCAAGCTGCGATCTGCGCCAGCGAGATCAGCTGATGCCGAAAGGAGATCGTACAGAGGGCCGTCTTCACGACGCTGCTCCTGCCTGCGCCCGCGGAGCCGCGTGCGGCGCTCCTGTGGCAAAAGCCAAGGCACACCACCGCCGGAACAGCTCGCCCAGACGCTGCTTGATCAGGTTCTCACGCTGATCTTGCTGGTCCAGTAGGTCGAAGAGCTTCGAAAACAGCTCGCGGTTGCCCGTGCTCCCGATCTTCAGCGCCTGGAACTGAACGACCTTGTAGGTCTTGACCAGCTCGGCGATGACCTCGCACCAAGTGTCGAATTCGCCTTCGTCCAGCGCGAGTTCACGCCAGAAAAAGGCCAGGCCGTGCTCGTAGGCATACTTTCGAATCGATAGGATCGGCACCTCGTCGAGAGCTATTGCGAGGTGCTCCAGCGGAAGCTCGCGTCCTTGCTCGTCCCGCCCGTGCAAGTGCGCCGTCACGATTCGCCGGATCGCGCTGGTCAGTTCATTGGTGGGTCCGAAGCTGGCCTCGAAGTAGGCCTTGATGTGCTTGGGACTCGGCGCCGCAATTCCCTTGTCGGACAGCACGTAGCCACCTGCGACCGTCGGCCGCTTCACGGCAGCCAAGATGCGTGAACGCGCGGCGACTCCCTCCCAGCGATAGTCGGGATCGTACATCATCCAGCTCTCTGGATCATGCGTCGGACCGAGCATCAAATAGTGGGGAAACGGGTCCTTGTTGAACTCGTTGACCCGCTCGGGAAGGAGGTACAAGTCCAGCATCACCATGATGTGCTGGTCGGGCGTGCGGCTTTCGACCAGCTGCATCAGCGTGCGAGCATTCTCTTCTTTCGTGCTGGACGGTTCGTACCAAGCGCGCACCTGGACCCCGAAAAGCCGGCCGAACCAGGTCGCGAACGCGTCGTGGCTGATAGTCGGACTGTGGTACGAGATCTCGCAGCGATCACTCACCACGACTTCCGCGTCCCAGACGCCGAAGTAAAGGACCCGGTGATCGAGGCCAAGCTGCCTCTTCACGACCTCGGCCAAGCAGCTGACGAAACAGTGGAGCTTGATGTCCTCCTCGTACTCGAGCACCTTGCCCGATTTCGCACGCGGCTGCGCGTCGTAGAGGACCCTGGCCAGCGCTCGTACCGTGTCCAGCTCTTGGTTCATCAGGGCCGTTTCAGGAAGAGCCAGCCCATGCTCGAGCTCCAGGTGCACCAACAACTTCAGCGTCGCGGAAGAGTCGAGCGCCAGGTCCTCGCGGAGCCGCGCATCGCTGTGAAAGGCGCCGAGGTGCGAATGCGCCATGCGGAGAGCGAGCACCTGGTGAATGGCATCGACGATTTGCTGTCTGGTCTTCATTTGGACGCCTCGCCAGCTGGCCCTTCGAGGAGACTTTCGTCCCGACGCGGGCTGCGCGCTTCTTCTGCCAGCGCTCGCCGGCTGACTTTTCCGCTCGATTGCCGAGGAATGCTGGCGACTCGCCGAATGTTCATGGGCACTTGGTAGGGCGCGAGCTTCTGCCCACACCACTCGCGCATCTGCTCGCTCGACACATCGCCCGCCGACACGAAATCCAGGCACACCTGGTCGGTCCCGAAGTCGTGATGCGCCCTGTAGACGACGGCGTCCGACACCCCGGACATCTCGAGCACGACTTCCTCGACCTCACCGGGGTACACTTTGAGGCCGGAGACGTTGATCATGTCGTCCAAGCGGGCGACGAAGTGCAGTCGTCCGTCTGTGACGTACCCGAGGTCGCGCGTCTCCACGACGGGGCTACCGCCCACCTTCACCAGGATCTCGGCGGGCTCCGACGCGCTCCGGCCGGCGATCACCTCGAGATGAGGGAGTGCAGCGCCCAGCTCGTTCGCTTCGGCGATGTCCTCACCAAGCGTGATGCAACCCACTTCCGAGCAGCCGTACTGCTGATGCACATGGTGGGTGCGCATGCGCACCAAGTCGAACCATGCTTTCTGCATGGTGGTTCCGGACGTCATGATGCCAAAGATGGGCTGCCCCTCGCCCGCCAGCATGACGCTGGTCGCAATCAGCGTTGGTGACGAGTAGAGGAGAGGCCGCGAGAGGCCGCTGAGGCGCCTCAGCACGTATTTTGGATTGGGATTGGTGACGACGATTGGGCACGCTCGCCGTGCCAAGGCGACCAGCACGCCGCTGATGAGCCCATACGAGTGATGTACGGGACAGGCGACGACGGGCGTCGTGTCCATCGACGCGCCGAAACGTCGAATGTAGGCACTCACTTCCGTGTCGATGCTCGACCAAGACCGCGCGATGAACTTGGGTTCACCGGTCGTGCCCGAGCTCATCTGGATGAGGCCGGGAGCGCAGTGCACCGGTTCCGACTCAGGGCCCGAGCGACCATGTTCAGTCAAGGGCTCGAGCGACTGAAGCGCCGCGTCGCCGCGCGCGTCGAACAGCAGATATTGGCAGCCGCTGCGCTCGGCGCGCCGTTTCGCAGCGAGGGGTGGCGTGTCGACGGCCAGCGGCAGCACGGTTCCGCCCCGTTCCTTCAAGTAGAGGCAAAGCGCGATCCAGAGGGCCACATCGGCCACGCGCACGGCGATCCGCAGACCCTCACAGCGCGCGAGGATGGGGTGCCGGTCGAAGTCCCCGAAACAGCGCTCGAGATACTGTCGATCGAAATGGCGGTCGTCGATTTCGAACATCGCTGCTCCTTTCAGCGCGCCACCGTGTTTTCGGTCTGGTGCTCGAAGAACTCGAGGCGTCCGGCGCCGAGCAGCTTCTTCTTGAGCAGAGACTCGACGGCAATCTGCGCATCGCTCACCCAGATGCGCGCAATTCTCTTCGGATCCGTCAGACCGGAGCGCTCGTAGTAAAGGAGGTGTTGCCGTACGCGCGACCAAAAACGCGACTCTTCGAAGCCGCAGTAGCGCTCGAGCAAGAACGAGAGCTCGGCAAAATTGAAGACGTAAACCGTGTCCATGAACAACTGCCGAAGCGACTCGACCGAGGCCATGCGATAGCCGTCGTCGTCCGCGATGGTCGCGAAGTAGGGGTCGACGCGCTCGAACCTGGGCGCAAGCTCCGGGCGAGCTAAGAAGTCGGCGACGAACTCGGTCTCTTCGTGGAAGTCACGCAGCACGATGCGGCTGGGCCAGCCATCTTGGTGAAGCAGCACGAGGTTCTGCGCGTGCGCCTCGAACGCCACGCCGTGGTGGACCAAAAGGTGCCAGATCGGCAATAGAACGACCTCGATCAGGCGAGTCACCCAAACCTCCGTCCCATGGCGTTCGAGCCAAGCGGCGATGAAAGGACGCCCATCCGCCTCGACTGCGAACAGAGCTGTGAAGGGCACTGCCGCTTCGCCCGCCGCCAGTTTGCCGAGAACGCTCTCGCGATAAACGGCACCGACCATGCCGACCAGGTCCACGCTCGGGTCGCCGTGGGCAGACGCCGGAGCCGCACGCTCGGGCTCGAACATCATGCCGGCGTACTCTTTCAGGAGCACGACGCGCGGCCCCTCCTTCAAGTACGGGTCGGCGGCCACGAGCTCGTCCAACCACTCCGAAAGCAGGGGCGCCGTGCAGGCGAAGTGCGCCTGCAAATTCCGCCGCGAGGACGTGCAGACGACATCGAGCGGCAGCTTGACGTTGGCCTTCTGGGGACGCGTCGTGTTCACGAGCGTGCGCAACGACTGCGTGGCCCGATATCGATCGCCGCAGGCGCCGAGTGGGATGACCTCGCCGGCAGCGATCGCGGCCTCGAGCCGCGGACGAAGACGGCGGAGCTGCCACGGGTGGATGGGGAACAGGGCGTAACGCTGGAGCTCGGCACCGCAGCGCTTCGCGCGCAGCATCAGGTCCGCAAAGCGGTCGTCGCCCAGCTCCTTCTGCCAGAACTCACCCTCTTCGCTCGGCAGAGCCACGCGCGTCAGAGAGCGCGAGATGGCGAGCCACTCGAGCTGGAACTCCGCGCCCGCCTCCGGCCCGAAGGCGCGATGGTCCTCGAGGGAGAACCCCGTGCGCGTCTTGAAGCAGGGGTGGTACGGGTGCCCCTCCACCAGAGCGGATTCCAGATCCTGAAACCCGAGCGCTCGCCTCGGCGCCAGGTGATGCTGCAAGTGTCGACGATTCCAGCGGCAGAGCTCGACGGTCTGGCTGAGCTCGCCCTCCAGGCGCGCTTCGCTGGCCGCGTCGAGACCGAGGGCTCGGACCAGTCCCGGAACGTCGACCTGGGGGCTCCCTCCGCGCGTCCGCCGCAGGGACCCCTCCCCCAGACGCAGACGCCCGAACGCGCTCAGCGCCGCGACGCAGGAGTAGTCCTCGCCTGCCAGTCGGAAGTGGACGGCGAACCGGTACACCGACCGTCGGGGGTCGTCGGCATCCCCCCAGGCCGTCCGAGGCCTCAGCTGAAACTCCACCAAGCGTTCGAACAGGAGGGCCTCGACGAGCTGACGAATCACTCGCTCTTCGGATGGATCGCAGCCCTCACCGGGGGCCAGGACGCGCTCCGGGGCTTCCAATCCCGTGGGGCGGACCGGCTCGGTCGGAACTTCTTGCACCAGAAAATGCATGTGACTCTCACTTTCGATATGAACGAATACTGAATCCGGACCTCCTTGGCAACGGCCGAAGTGGAGATTGTCACGCGTATGCTCTGAAAATGATGGCTATTCCGGCCGCGGGGCCAAGCGCGGACTGCGAGCTACCCGCGCAGCGGTGACTCAGCGCCATCGCCAATGATGCAAGTGACTCTTACTTCCCTGAGGCAGACCCCAGAGGCTCCCCCAGCTGCCACCGCGGGCGCAGCAGGATGCCGCGCCCCCGGAAGGGTCTCGAGTCACGTCCCGGGTGGAGCGTCGGGTCGATTGCGGAGGAACGTCGCCAGGTCGTGGAGGCGCGCCACGAGGAAGTCTCGCACGTCGCCGGTCACGCCGTGCTCGTCGAGCGCAAACGTCATCGCTCTCATCCATGCGTCGCGCTGGGCGCTATCGATGGCGACGTGCGCATGACGCATGCGCAAACGGGGGTGCCCTTCCCGCGGCGAATACAGTGCCGGACCGCCCAGCCATTCGACGAGGAACCGGGTGAACCGCTCTTGCGTACGCTCCGTGATGCGCCCCTCCGCGTCCAGCTCGTGCAGACGTGCGAGCGCCGGCTCCGCCTCGGCCATGCGGGCATAAAAGGTGCGGGCAATGCGCAGGACGAGCTCTTCACTGCCGCCCATCAGCTCAAAAGGCGTCTTCGGCCGTGCGCCTGACATGCGGGCTGGCTGATACTGCAAAGCTCCGGCGATTTGAACCGCGGGCAGGTGACCGCGCTGCCGTTCGAGAAATCGAGCGCAGCTGGTACGCTCGGGGACTCGAAAAGGCCCATCCTTTGCTCGTCGTCGTCTTTCGCGCCCGTCTTCGACCGCTGCCTGGGGATCTCCCGGACGATGAGTACCTGCGCACGGCGCAGCGTTTGCGCGAGCTGGCGTTTGCCGAGTTTGGTTGCCTCGGATTCCATGCTTGTACGGAAGGGCTGGACGAGGTCGCGCTGTCTTATTGGCCCGACCGTACCAGTATCCGCGCCTGGCGAGAGCATCCCGAGCACGTGCGCGCACAGGAACTCGGACGCGAGCGCTGGTACGAGAGCTACTCGGTCGAGGTGTGCGAGGTCCTACAGAAGTACGAGTTTCCTCGAGCGGGTGGTTGAGCGAAGCGGCGCCTCGAGCGGTCACCGAGACAAAAGGACGCCGTCCAAGATCGACCGGCAATCCGGCACGCACGAATCGCTGCAGTAGGCCTCCTCCAAGAGGCCGCAGCTGTTGCAAGAGGTGACGCCGTCCTGCCACGTGCCGTCGAGCAAGTCGCACGTCGTGCCGGCCTCGCAGGCGCCCTGCTCCTGGCACTGCGCGCTTCGACCTTTCTTGTCGCACACCAAGACTCCGCAGCGCTCGCAGCTGCCCAGGATCTCGCCGGGGCAACAGACTCCGTCGACACACTCTCCGTCGCAGTCGATCGTTCCCTCTGGACACACGCACTCGTCATCGTCGCACACCTGGCCGCCCTGACAGGCGCAGCTCGACCCACCTCCGTCGCCCGCCATACCGCCGCTGGCGCCGCCACTGCTCATGCCGCCGCTACTCGTGCCGCCGCTACCCGTACCGCCGCTGGCGCCGCCGCTACTCGTGCCGCCGCTACTCGTG